>Ga0192241_10255_pt1 | contig 28677 bp, 25 predicted proteins | sample Koala_Koa27_I3_FD_131239 | JGI IMG/M metagenome (GOLD analysis project Ga0192241, IMG submission 131239) | Enriched cells from koala feces incubated with labeled cellulose particles, San Francisco Zoo, California, United States - Koala_Koa2-7_I3 ... | reverse complement strand
ACACGGTAAGAATAAGGTTATAGCTTGTTTCTTACCTCTAATAAACAAAGATATGGCTTACACCTCGACAGCCTATCCAAAAACAAACCCATTTGCTCAAACCACTGAGCAGTGGCACACATTAGTGGAAGAAAACATGAAAAAAGTATTAGTAGCGACCGAGAAACCGTTTGCCAAGGCAGCGGTAGACGGCATCAAGGACATCCTAGCAAAAGCGGGATTCGAAACCGTACTGCTGGAAAAATACACCGACAAACAACAATTGCTCGACGCGGTAGCCGATGCGGACGCGTTGATTATCCGCAGCGACAAAGTGACGGCGGAAGTAGTCGAAGCGGCGAAAAACCTGAAAATCGTGGTACGTGCAGGTGCGGGTTACGACAACGTGGACCTGGCGGCTTGTACGGCCAAGGGCATCGTGGTTATGAACACGCCGGGACAGAACTCGAACGCGGTAGCGGAACTGGCTATCGGCATGATGATCTTCATGGCCCGCAACCAGTTCACGCCGGGAACCGGACGTGAAATCAAAGGTAAAAAACTCGGTATCCACGCTTACGGCAACGTAGGCCGCCTGGTGGCGAAGGCCGCTCAGGGCATGGGCATGGACGTTTGCGCTTTCGACGCCTTCGTGGATGCGAAGGTAATGGAAGCGGACGGCGTGAAAGCCGTGGGTTCTGTGGAAGAACTATACTCGGCTTCAGACTATGTGTCGGTGAATATTCCGGCCACTCCGCAGACCATTCAGTCGCTCAACTACGAGCTATTGTCGAAGATGCCGAAAGGCGCGACCATCGTCAATACCGCCCGAAAGGAGGTGATCCACGAAGAGGAACTGGTCAAAGTGCTGACCGACCGGGAAGACCTGAAATACATCACCGACGTAGCCGCCGGCAACCAAACCGAACTGAACGAAAAATTCGGTACGCGCGTATTCGCCACTCCTAAAAAAATGGGAGCCGAAACCGCCGAAGCCAATATCAATGCCGGACTGACCGCCGCTACACAGATCGTTGAGTTTTTTGTAGACGGAAATACCCGTTTCCAGGTGAACAAATAGGCGATGAGAAGACTTTTGAAGTTGGCGGCAGTCCTTGCCGCCGGCTCTTTTTTAGTCGCCTGTTCCGGTAAAGGCGGTAAAATCACGTCGGAGGGGGTGGGGAACATGACTTTCGGGCAGGAAACTCCTGATCCGGGCAAAGGTTACATCGCCGAACCTGCGACGATGTACTTCGACAGCGACGAAGGATTTCCGTATTTCCTGGTGAAGGATAAATCGGGCAACCGGGTGGCCGAAGTCTTTCCGGGGCAGTCGATTACGGTGTATGCTCCGGATTTCAAAACCGAAGCGGGGATACATCCGGGCATGAACCTGCACGAAGCCGCAAAGATCGCCGGAGAGGAAAACCTGTACATCTGGCTCGGCTGGCCGAATCCCTTTTTTACTGTCGAAGATGCCGTGACCGGATTCTCGTGGAATGTGCCGGGCGATCAGATTGTAGGTGGGCGGTCGAAATTCGAGGAAATTTCGCTTAGCGGAACGCCGGTTACGCTGGCCCATTTCGACGTGGATGCCGTGATCGAAAGCATTACCGTGGTGAATGTTACGGATGAACAATTGGATGACCGTTAAACCGGTCAATAAATTAAACCTTAAAACCTAAAAACTTCAATATCTTATGGTTAAAGTAAAACCGTTCAAAGGAATCAGACCTCCGAAAGAAATGGCCAAAGAAGTGGCATCGCGTCCGTATGACGTTTTGAACTCGAAAGAAGCCAAAGCGGAAGCCGGTGAAAAATCACTGCTTCATATCATCAAACCGGAAATCGATTTCGATCCGATTTGTGACGAACATTCGCAGGAAGCCTACGACAAAGCCGTCGAAAATTTCCAACTTTGGAAAGAAAAAGGCTGGCTGGTGCAGGATCCGAAAGAAAATTATTACGTATACGCCCAGACGATGGACGGCCGTACCCAATACGGGTTGGTGGTTGCCGCCCATTGGGAGGATTACAAAAACGGTGCGATCAAAAAGCACGAGTTGACCCGTCCGGACAAAGAAGAAGACCGGATGATCCACGTGCGCAACCAGAACGCCAACATTGAACCGGTATTTTTCAGTTATCCGGCCGACGCGGAACTGGATGCGATAGTGGCTGAGGTGACGAAAAACGCTCCGGAATACGATTTCGTAGCCGAGGACGGTTTCGGACATCAGTTTTGGGTGATCGACGATGAGGCGTTGACTGAGAAGATCACCGCTCGTTTTGCCGCTATGCCGGCTATGTATATCGCTGACGGCCATCACCGTTCGGCTGCCGCCGCACGGGTAGGAGAGGAGAAGATGAACCAGAATCCGAACCATACCGGCGAAGAAGAGTACAACTACTTCCTGGCTGTGGTCTTCCCGGACGACCAGTTGAAGATCATCGACTATAACCGGACGGTGAAAGACCTGAACGGTCTGACCCCCGCTGAGTTGCTTGAGAAGCTGGAAAAAGATTTTTCCGTAAAATTAATCGGAAAAGATATTTATACTCCGGAAAATTTACATAACTTTGCTATGTACCTGGACGGACAGTGGTATAGTCTGACAGCCAAAGAGGGGACGTATAATGATAATGACCCTATCGGGGTGTTGGACGTGACCATTTTGTCCGATTTGGTATTAGATCAGATTTTAGGAATCAAGGACCTGCGGACCGATAAGCGGATTGATTTTGTGGGCGGCATTCGCGGATTAGGCGAATTGCAGCAACGGGTGGATAGCGGTGACATGGCGGTTGCCTTCGCGCTGTATCCGGTTTCTATGAAACAACTGATCGATATTGCCGATACGGGTAATATTATGCCTCCGAAAACAACCTGGTTCGAACCGAAACTGCGTTCGGGCCTTGTAATACACTCATTGGAGTAGTAATTGATAACACTATGAGGTGGTGGGTGGAAGATCGGTCGTTTGGCCGGTCTTCTTTTTTTGTGGCTGGAGCCTGCGGCACGGCGCGGACGGCGCAAAGCGCGCTAACCAAAGGACAGCCTATTGGAAGGGATACTCTTATTAAAAGTTTTTGGGGCGCCTTTTTTCAAAAAGGTGCGATTGCGCCGCTTCTAAAGCGGCAGTTCCAGCCGGGGTGATCCGGTAGGGCGCGGGGGCAATCGTCAAAAGCGATTTGCGAATGGTGTATCAAAGAGCGCGTTTTGCTTCCGGCTAACGAATGAGATGAAGAATAATATGGCGGATCGGCAAATCGCCTGCGCGGGGGGCCAATAAATCCGAGCGAGGCACGAGCGAGCCTACAGGCTGTTTCATCTTAGACGGTACTCTGAGTGGTTGTTACATACCGTGCAGCGAGGCTTCTCTAATGTTAATCTTCCAGATTATACGACAATGCCATCGCCGGTACTGCCGAAAAATGACAATGATAATTCGGGCTTTCGCCCGTTGTAGATGCTTTAGGCTCGCTCGTACCTCGCTCGGATTTATTGGCCCACGCGCGGGCGATTTGCCGATCCTCCGTAGCTTTCTGCAAGTCAGAGGTAAGCCGGAAGCGTTACCGCCCATTGATATACCATTTGCAAATCGCTTTTGACGACTGGCCCCCGCGCCCTGCCGGATCACCCGGCTGGAACTGCCGCTTTAGAAGCGGCGCAATCGCACCTTTTTGAAAAAAGCGACACCAAAAACTTTTAATAAGAGTATCCCTTCCCCAGTTTAGTTTTGGCCTGCGTTGATCAACTGACAAACAAAAATCTGCTTATCCGATTCATCCTCAAACGGTTCTTCCCCAAACCCGCCGAATTTATGAAGGACACGAAATCCGTAAAATGCTAAATAGGCATCCAATTCTTGCGGATAAAACATGCGCATATCCATATTCTGAACCGAATCAAACTCTCCGTTGATGTAGTAATGCCATTTAATACGGTTCACCTGAGTCGCGCTCTCGTAGCTCATTGTCTGTTTAATCACGACTTTTCTGCCGTCACGGGTCGAATAGTCCGCAATGGTCTGCTGATGCCCTTCGGCCTGCACGATGTAGCGGATACCGGGATTGAAACAGTCGAACAAAAACAACCCATCCTTTTTCAGGTGCTTTCGGACACGAATCAGGGCATCAAAAAAATCCCGGTTCGTATATAAATGATGGATGGAATTAAACGGGATGAATATAATATCATACAGATCAGGCAATTCAAAAGAACGTATGTCCGCCTGAATAAACCGCACCGGGGTATCCATTTCAGCGGCTTTCTGCTTTGCCTGATGGAGCATTGTCTCACTGATATCGACACCGGTAATTGTGAAACCTTCTTTGGCAAGCGGAAGGGTAAGCCTCCCGGTACCGCAACACAATTCCAATATGTTGCCGTTCTCTCTCTTCGAAAGCCAACGCGAATAAAATGGCAAATCGGCCATATCGGTATTCAGGCCGTCATAAATATCACCCTGGTAGATTAATTGGCCTACTTGATAGTCTTCTTCCATCGTAATTCCGGTTTTATGGCACAGGCTGTTTATGAGCATGTATACCTGTGGCCCGAAGATTTATTTTATGTCAAAATCCAACAGCGACCGCCCCTCAAGCGATGCTTCGATGCGGTCGCCGGGTTTTACGGGGCCTACGCCGACCGGCGTACCCGTAAAAATAAGGTCGCCGATTTTTAAGGTCATGAAGTGGGATACATAAGAGATGATCTTATTGACGCTAAAGATCATCAGCGAGGCATCTCCCTGCTGGCGGGTCTCGCCGTTGAGTTTCATTTCGAAATGCAGACTTTGAATGTCCTTACCCAGATCGGCCAGCGGAATAAATTCGGGCGAAATGGCCGCGGAGTGATCGAACGCCTTGCAAATCTCCCACGGCAAGCCGTTCTCGATGCAGTCCCGCTGGATATCGCGGGCGGTAAAGTCTATACCCAAACCGACCTCAGCATAACAGCGGGAGGCGAATTTTTCATCCAGGCATTTGGCGAGCCGGTTGATTTTAACGACCAGTTCCGTTTCGTAATGCAGGTCCTGACTGAAGTCCGGCACGTAAAACGGATCGTTGTTCCGCAGCAGGGCGGTTTCCGGCTTGGTAAAAAATATCGGCTGGGGCGGAATATTGCGGTTACCGTCCAGTTCCTTGATGTGTTCGACGTAGTTGCGGCCTATACAGATGATTTTCATTTCCGGTTCTCTTTTAACAGTTCCACTATTTTGGCCCCGACACGCTCCGAGGCTCCCGGATCACCGATTGCCTGTCTTAACTCGGCATAATCGGCCATCAGTTTGTCGTGTTTAGCACCGCCGGGCAGGACGGCTTTCAGCTCACGGACAGCGTTTTCCCTGTTCATATCCTTTTGGATCAATTCCCGGACCACCTCCCGGTCCATCACCAGATTTACCAGCGAAATGTATTTGACCTTGATAAAAGCCTTGGCCACGGTGTACGAAAACCAACTGCACCAGAAGCAGACGATTTCCGGTACGTTCAGCAAGGCCGTTTCCAGTGTGGCGGTACCGGAGGTGACCACCGCCGCCTGTGAATGGGCGAGCAATTCGTAGGTTTTGTCCTGCAGGAACCGCACACCGCTCCCGGTGCTGTATTGTTCGTAAACGCTCTTGTCCAGCCACGATACCCCGGCCACAACGAACTGATATTCGGGGAAATGCACCGACAATTCGATCATAAACGGGAAATTGTAGTCGATCTCGTGCTTCCGGCTACCGGCCAGTAGGGCGATGATCGGACGATCGTCCAGGCCGTTGTCCTGTTTAAACTGCTCGGCAGTAGTCAACTGCTGTTTCCGCTCGGCGATGGAATCCATCAACGGATTGCCGCAATAGATGCCTTCGATTCCCCATTTTCGGAAATAGTCGATCTCGAAGGGGAATATAATGAACAGTTTGTCTACGTACTTTTTAATTTTTTTCACCCGTCCCTCTTTCCAGACCCACACCTTGGGGGCGATGTAGAAATAGGTGGGAATGCCGATCGCTTTGGCGAATTTGGCGATCTTCAGGTTAAATCCCGCGTAATCGATCAGGATCACCACGTCCGGCTGGAACGACTGGATGTCTTTTTTGCATTCCGAAAGCTGGGAGAAAATGGTGCGCAGGTTTTTAAAAACCTCCCAGAACCCCATAAACGAGGCTTCTTTATAGTGCTTGCGCAGGTTATCGTGTCCGCCGACCTCGGCCATACGGTCGCCGCCCCAAAAGCGGAACTCGGCCTGCGGGTCTTCGGCAAGCAGTCCTTTCATCAGGTTCGACCCGTGCAGGTCGCCCGACGCTTCGCCGGCGATAAGGTAATATTTCATACGTGTTGGTAATTTCCCCCGAAGATACCACGTTTTTCTTTACCGGCAGCCCTTTATTCCGTGAATTGCGTGTCTTCGGCAAATTTCGGGTATTGAAAAAAGCACTGTAATCGGGATACAGTGCTTTAATAGGGATGCCACACAACAGGTTTCGGCCAGGTCTGACCACCGGGCTTACGCCTGTCCGCCGCTTCGGGTTGCCGAAAGCTTAAAAATCCATTTCCTGGATCGTGTTGAAAAATGGGCTCCAGGAGGAATAGTCGCTTCCCCTGGGATACCGCAGTTGCCTTTGCGCGATGTAGTTACTGTCGAAAGTAGTACTGCTAATGGTGGGTGGGACCACCGCTTGGCTCACGACAACTGTTAGATTTTTACAAAGTGAAAAGGCATAAGGGTCGATGTATTCCAGCGAAGCGGGAAAATGAGGTTGCTCGATGGCCGTTCCTTCGAACGCCCGTTGGCCGATCGATCTGAGGTTGTCCGGAAATGTAACACCCACCAGTCGTTCACATCCCGAAAAGGCCCAATCGGGAATCGTTTCCAGAGAAGGAATGGTTACCGTAACCAGATCGGTACAGCTGAACGCATTTGTTTCCAGAGTAAGAAGTCCTGCGGGCAGGGTCAGTAAATTGCCGTTGATTTCGTTACCAGTCAAATAGGTGCAGTAGAAGAACCCGCTTTCACCGATATGGCTGATCTCATCGTGAAAGTCGACAAAACGGAGGGAAATACAGTGCATGAACGTACTTTTCTCGATACGGGTAACCCCTTTCGGTATTTGGATTTGCCTGAGCGAACGGCATCGCACAAAAGCAGCTTCACCAATAGCCGTGATGCCGTCGTGTAAATTTACGCGTTCCAGGTTTTCACAATTTTCGAATGTTTAATTCGGAATTTCGGTGATGGACGTGGGAAGAGTGATCGATGCGATTCCGCACCCGTAAAACGTACTGGGTGATAAAGCCTGGATTCCTTCGTTCAGGATTATTGTTTCCAGCCTGTCGCAATCTTCAAACAGCCATCTTCCCAGAATCTCCACACTCCCCGGTATTTTTATCGCCGTGAGTGAGTTACAACCATAAAATGCGGAGTTGTCAATGGTTTTCAGCCCGTCGTTCAATTTTACCTCCCGAAGATTCAGGCAATACCGGAAGGCCCACTGTTCGATGGTTTCTACGTTCTCCGTATCCACATACTCCAGGTTAAAACATTGATTAAAAGCGTAAATGCCGATCTCCCGTAAGGTGGACGGCAAATAGACTCTTCTTAACGTCCTTTGCGGGTTGCCTAAATTCAAGGCGTAGTCCGGCAACCGGACCAGATCGGTCATCGAAAGGTCCAGCACTTCGATCTGGGTTAGATCCAGTACGATATGGTAAAAATCGTCGAGGTTGATGCTGCCTGTTACGGCAAGCGTTTTTACGGACAGATCGACGGTCCCGTTCAGTTGGCCGGCGGTGTTTTCGACAATCGTTCCGTCGAAGTATTTAACGGCCCGTGATACGGAGTGATCCTTACCGTTTTTATCGGTTAAGGTGACGGTAAGTAAAGCGGTTTCCGACAGTTTGTTATAGTCCGGAGGGATAACCGTCACTTTGGCGCTTCCCGGATCGAGCGTGCCGGAGGTGAAGGTGGGTTCGGTCAGCCGGACGTTCCACTTTCCGGTATCGTGCGCGGCACGGGTACGTATATCCGAAGAGGTTCCGCCGCTTCCGGCAATGGTTGCCGAAAGGGTGATGAAATCACTCTCTTGCAAGCCGGCCGGTAAAATCAACGTCAGTTCGTTGTTCGTTGCCGAACCGTAAAACGTTTCATAACTTTGGAAGGCGATGAGTGACTGCACTTTCGGAACCGTGATCTGCTGTCCGTTGGCCAGTGTGAAGACCACATAGTCGGGGTGGGAATGATCCACTCCGTCAGCGGCGAAAATGGAATCGCCCGTGTCTCCTTTTTCTCCCTGATCCCCTTTATCTCCTTTGTCTCCTTTGTCTCCTTTGTCTCCAGTTGCCGGAATACCCGTATCCGTCCAAGTTTGACCATTGTCGGTGGATATCTCCCAAGAGTTTGTTTGGGAATTGATACGTATCTGAGGAGTGATGCCGTCGCTTCCGTCTTTTCCATCCTGACCATCCTTGCCATCGGTCCCGTTATTTCCGTCTTTTCCATCCTGACCGTCCTTGCCATCGGTTCCGTCTTTTCCATTTTGACCGTCCTTGCCATCGGTTCCGTCTTTTCCGTCCCGACCGGTTACCGGAAGCTTATTCCCGTCCGCATCCTCCATCCATTGCGGGCCTTTTCCGTCCTGTAGGTCGATGGTCCAGTAATAAACCCCGCTATCCGCAGGGTATTGTTCCACAGCGATCGCGGGAGCGGTTCCGTCGATTCCGGCCTCTCCCTGCATGCCGTTCCAAATGGTCACTTCACCGCTTTTAGTGAACGTAATGCGGCTTCCTCCAGGGGAGGGAGACTCGAACGCAGTCACGCCCGTAACATAATCGTTCTGCTGAAGGGCCGTGATCAGTCCCTGCAAAGCCGTGATGTTGCCGTTTGCCGTTTCCTGCCATTTTTCCAGGGCGGCCAGGCGGCTGGCGTGGTCATTCAGTTCGTTCCATACCGCGCTGTCGTCGTAATCCGAACAAGCGGCGAATAACAATCCCGTCAAAGACAGGAGTAAAGTAAATTTTTTCATAAAACGAACCATTAATGAGATTAATGGAGCAAGAAGTAAATGGGAATTGAAAACCGTCGGCAAAGACATTTGCCCGTAAAACCGATATTGCCCCCGAAATTTTTTTAATACCTCAAAAAATCTTCGTTTGCGGATTCAAATATAACAACTTTTTCTTTATATCCCTTGCCGTGTAACGGTTTTGAAAAATACTGGATGGGACAGAATCGATTCCATGAACAAGAATCCCAATTCAACTCTTTCGAGGGAATGAGAAAAAAACAAAAAAGGCATGAAAAATTTCATGCCCCTGATGGATATCGGTCGATGTTTAGCTCTGGCTCTCTTCGAAGTATCGCCAGAGGTTGTCATCGGTATTGATTGGCGCTACAATCCGCACGATCTCCTTGGTGACCGGGTGGATGAATTCCAGTAACCGGGAATGCAGGGATATGCTGCCGTCTTTGTTGGAACGGGGCGCGCCGTATTTCAGGTCGCCCTTGATCGGACAACCCATCTTAGCCAGCTGACACCGGATCTGGTGATGGCGACCGGTCATCAGCTCCACTTCCAGCAGCGTGTAGTTGTCGCTTCCGCCGATCGTGGTGTATTTCAATTTGGCCTCCTTCGAATCTTTGTTCGGCTTGGAGACGCACTTCGATTTGTTGGTTTTGCCGTCCCGCACGATGTGGTTGACCAGCGTGTCTTCCAACTGCGGGGGGCGTTTTTCGGTCAGCGCCCAGTAGATTTTGCGGAACTCCCGGTTTTTGAGCATCTCGTTCAGCCGGGCCAGCGCTTTACTGCTCTTGGCAAACAGGACTACTCCGCTCACCGGACGGTCGATCCGGTGGATCACCCCTAAAAATACATTGCCCGGTTTGCTGTCCCGTTTTTTCAGGAATTCTTTGATCTCGTCTTCCAGGCCGGGGGTGCCTTCCGTGTCGGCCTGCACCAGCTGGCCGGACTTTTTATTGACCGCCAGTATATGGTTGTCCTCGAATAGTATTTGGTCTTTTTTAAACATAGCTTATAATTGAAAAGCGAATGGGAGTAAGTGTCGGGCGGTTTCGATCACCGTGCAGGTGTCCGCTCCGCACATGATCACCCGGATCGGGGAATTTTGTCGTCTTTCGGTGTCCACGAAGATCTGCGCGCAGCCGCCGCAAGGATAGACTTCCTGCACGGCCCATGCGTTAGCTTTTTCAGAAACTACGGCCAAGGCTTCCAGTCTGCGGTCCGGGAAATCCGACTGGAATTTATACAGCAGAATCCGCTCGGCACATAGGCCCGAAGGAAAAACTTCGCTCTCCTGGTTCGATGCTGTCAGGACGGTACCGTCGTCCAGTATGCCCGCCGCGCCTACCCGGAAACCGGAGTAGGGGGAATAGGAGGTTGCACAGGCCCGGCGCGCCAGGTCGGCGAGCTTCCGGTCCGTTTCGGCAAGTTCGCTTACCTGAAGTTTCCGGTAGGGGATTTCGTGTATCTGTTGTGTCATATTTATTTCTTTTTCGTTGCCCGGAGCATATGTCGTTTGCCGAGCGCGCCCGGCAGACGCTTTACCTCGTAACCGGCCTCACGCAACGCCTGCTTCACCGTGCCTTTGGCCGAATAAGTGACCAGGATTCCTCCGGGGGCCGTATGCGTGTACAGTTTGCGGAACACATCTACGGTCCATAATTCCGGCTGGGTATCCGGTGCGAAGGCATCGAAAAAAATCACATCAAATATAGTGTCAAATTCGATCTCCGCCAACGATTTTTGCCGTTTTGTTAAACGAAAACAGGATGTTATATCCACAGGGACCTCCCAAGGGGAACGGTGCATCTTTTTGTATGGGGCGGAGTAACGGTTTTCTGCCACCGGGAAATGCAGGCTGTCCGCCACTTCCGGGTCGATGGGATATAACTCTGCCGTATGGTAATCCACCGTTTTTCCGGTTTGCTCCGCACGGATGAGCGTTAACAAGGCATTCAGCCCGCTTCCGAAACCCATTTCGAATACTCGGATATGCGGTTTGTCGATTTGGTCGAAGCCCGCCCGGATAAATACGTGTTCGGATTCGCCGACCGCACCCCGTGTCGAGTGATAGGTTTCGCCGGACAGCGGGTGACGGAGGGTCGGCGATCCGTCCTCGGAGATAACGATATCCGGTTTGATGTGCATTTTTTCACTTTTTTGGATAATTTGCAACGAACGTGCTTTTGTCTTGTCTTGTCTTGTCTTGTCTTTTGCGTCCCTATACGGGACGAGAAGTTAGCCTTTGCACCCCTCTTCGAGGTGCGAGAACTCGTTACTTTCTTTTGGCACAGTTCACCTTCGGTGCTCTTCTTTCGCGCCTCGGCAGAGCTTCAAGCGAGCTTGGCTCTGCACTCGGCTTGTCGTCAGTTGATCCAAAAGAAAGTAACCAAAGAAAAGATCAAGTTCCGGGCACAGCCCCCACGCAGGCCATTCCCGCGCTGGTGCCCGAAACGGACTTTTGGGAGTCGCTTCGCGCCTAAGAGCGGCCAATGGCCGCTTAGTGATACGCACGGCTAGTGCGCAAAGGCCCGAATTTTATGTAGGGAACCCCTTGTTTAACCGAAGTCGCCCTAGGCGACGAGGGCGTTGGGGTGACCGGAGTAAAATTCTCGATTTTTTCTTTGCTGCCTTCTTTTGTTTCAAGACAAAAGAAAGTAGAAGCCTCGCCACGCAGAGTGGCGCATGACAGAAAAACAGCCACAAAAAAAGAACAAAAGCCCCGCCCCGCAGAGGACCAGAAAATCAGATCCTTTTAACGAGACAAACCACATTCTCGACATGATGGGTGTGCGGAAACATATCCACCGGCTGTACCCGGGTCACCCGGTATGCGGTATCAAAAATAGCCAGATCCCGCGCCTGAGTAGCAGGATTACAGCTGACATATACGATCCGCTCCGGGGATGCGGAAAGGATGGTCTCCGCCACATCGGTATGGATGCCGGCACGGGGAGGATCGAGGATGATCACATTCGGCTGTCCGTTTTCTTCGATGAATTGTTCATTTAACACATCCTTCATGTCGCCCGCAAAGAAAGACGTATTGCCGATGCCGTTCAACTCGGAATTCACCCGCGCGTCCTCGATCGCCTCCGGCACATACTCTACACCGACCACCTTCCGGCAGGAACGGGCCACGAAATTGGCAATCGTCCCGGTCCCGGTATACAGGTCGTACACCACATCCTCCGGTTGAAGCTCCGCAAACTCACGGGTGATTTTATAAAGGTTGTACGCCTGCTCGGAATTGGTCTGATAAAACGATTTCGGCCCGATCTTAAATCGCAGTCCCTCCATCTCTTCAAAGATATGGTCCCGGCCATAGAACTCGTAGACCGGCAGGTCGTGGATCGTGTCGTTCAGTTTCGGATTGATCACGTACATCAGCGAAGTGAGTTCCGGAAAAAGCGAAACCAGATGGTCCAGCAGGGCTTTTTGTTTCTCCGCCTCGTGCCGGGCAAACACCACGATCACCATCGTCTCCCCCGTCGAAGCGGTACGGACGATCATATTCCGCATATAGCCCGTGTGCCGGCGGTGGTCGTAGAATTCATAGCCGTGTTCCAGGCAGAAATCCCGCACGGCCAGCCGGATCGGATTCGAGGGTTCGGGCTGGAGCCAGCAATGGTCAATACCGATGATCTTATCGAACATCCCCGGAATGTGGAAACCGAGCGCGTTGGGATTCTCGATCGCTTCTCCGCTGTCGATCTCATCACGGGTCATCCACCGTTTGTTGGCAAACGTGAATTCCAGTTTATTGCGGTAATACTCCGTCTGTTCGGAACCGAGGATCGGCGAAATTTCCGGTATGTCGATCTGTCCGATCCGTACCAGTTGGTCGTGTACCTGCCGTTGTTTCTGCGCCAGCTGCTGTTTGTAGGGCAGGTGCTGCCATTTGCATCCGCCGCAGGTGCCGAAATGTTTGCAAAACGGCTCAATCCGCAGGGGGGACCGGGTGATGTATTCGGTTACGTAGCCCTCCATAAACCGGCGGCGCTTGTTATTAATCTGCACGTTCACCACGTCGCCCGGAACGGTCATCGGCACGAAGACCACCATGTCGTTGTACCGGCCCAGGGATTTGCCCTCGGCGGCGATATCTATGATTTCCAGCCCCTCGATCAGGGGGTAAGGTTGTTTTTTTCTGGCCACAATTCAGGTATTTTTCCTGCAAATATAATCAATTTGACGGAGGCGCACAGCGGGGGCGGAAAAAGGTGTGACAGGGGCGGTCACTCCATATTGAATGGCAGCAGATACGTGGAATGCGGGAAATCGGTGGCATGAAATTTGCCCGCAGGCGGGTGACAGATTCATTAGTTACTCAACCTTAAAAATCATGATAAAAATGCTTGCCGGTATCCTTTTTATTTTCTCTGCCTGCATGTCCACAGGATGTACGTTCAACGATCCGGTGAATGCGGAGGCGGATATCCTGTCCGCCACCCTTTCGGGAGATGTGTTAAAAACCGATCCGCAGATCGGAAATGATCAGGTCATTTTGCTGGTTAAACAGGAAACGGATGTAACCGCCCTGGCTCCGGAATTTGTCCTCACTCCGGGCGCCTCGATCTCTCCGGCCAGCGGAACGGCGCGGGACTTCACCCGCTCACAAACCTATACCGTCACCTCGGAAAACGGCGTATGGCAGAAAGAGTATACCGTCATGGCTACCGATAAAGGCATTACCCGGGCGCTGAACTTCGAGAACAGCGAGATCAAATCGGGGTACTACGTCTTTTACGAGCTGGATGAAAACGGAGAGAAGCAATACATCTGGGCCACCGGAAATGCCGGTTATTCGTTTATGTTTCCCAAGGATGCCGACTCTTACCCCACGGTGCATGTCGACAATGGCCACACCGGTAAAGCGGTAAAACTCCAGACGCTGGCCATGTCCAAACTGATCGGTATGATGTCGGGAATCTACCTGATTCCGGGAAACCTCTATATCGGTACGTTCGACGCGGGTAAAGTCATGACGGATCCCATGAACGCTACCCGGTTCGGGCTTCCCTGCGAATTCATTCCTACCGAAATTACGGGATACTATACCTACGCGCCCGGAGAAAAATTTATGGATGAAAAGAACAAAGAAGTCGCGGGTAAAAAGGATACGTTCAGCATCTGCGCCGTGGTGTACGAAACGGACAATGAGACTTCCTACCTGAACGGACACGATTTGCTGACCAACCCCAACATCGTGGCTATGGCCGAAATGCCCGATTCTCAAAAGAAAATAACGGACCAGTGGACCCGCTTCGAAATTCCTTTCCGGCGTATACCGGGAAAAACCGTCGATCCGCAGAAATTGGCCGCGGGCGGTTACAACCTGGCGTTAGTGTTCACTTCCAGCGCCGAAGGGGACCAATACCGGGGAGCGGTCGGCAGTACACTGGTCATTGACGATGTCCGGCTGATCCGGGAAGACTAAAAGCATTCCGGATGAAAAAAAATACTTTTAATCTGGGCATTTTTCTGCTCATTATACTCATTAGCCCGTCCGTAGTCCGTGCACAACGGGATTCCTCCGTGATGCGCGGCCGTTTCCTTTCCGTATGGGAATATAGCCTCAGCGCGGGGATGACCCTGGGCGGAAGCACTCCCCTGACTGTCCCGGACGAAGTGAATTCCATTAAAAAGTTTCGGATTCAACCGGGACTTTCGCTGGGCGCTCAGGTGCGTTATCGGTTCCATTCCCGGTGGTCGGTCGAAAGCGGCCTGCGTTTTGAGATGAAGCGCATGGAAGTCACCGCGCGCACCACCCATTACAATATGGTGCTGATCGATCCCGACGGCGGGGAGCTGAAAGGAGTATGGACCGGCTACGTGAAGACCGATGCGAATAACTATTACTTCAGCGTGCCCGTACGGGCATCGTGGCGGGCGACTTCCGACTGGCGGCTACGGGGCGGTCTGTTTTTTTCATACGCGGCACGCCGCCGGTTCATGGGAACCGTGTACGACGGCTACCTGCGCAAAGATAATCCCACCGGCGAACGCATCGATATCGATGAGGCGCGGTACGATTTTTCGCCCGATCTGAGCCGGTTCGGGTGGGGCGTGGAGCTGGGGAGTTCTTTACAGCTCTCCCGCCGTATTTCCGTTTACGGGGACCTGAGTTTTCAACTGAACGACATCTTCAGGCCGGGCTTCCGGGTACTCGATTTCTCGCTTCACCCTTTCTATTTCAATCTGGGGGCGGCGTATACTTTTTAATCCGTCCGTTACATTGGGCGAAGGGGGACATGACTTACCGCACTCCTGGGGCGGGAAGGGTTTATTCCCAAAAACCGAATAACGAAACCACTCTGTCTGCATGGTTATGGCAGCAGGGTGGTTTTTCTTTGGCGGCTCTTGGTGAGCCGATTTGTTTCACGGGGTTCGTGTAGGCCCTCTCCATACAAAAACTCCGGAATCGGACGCGGTGTGTTTCATTTCCATAGGGGCGTTTCACAACTGCCTGCGGGTGTTTTAACCATCGGCGGACGGAAGTCAAAATTTGTATAAAACCAATCTCCGGTACGGGTTTATTTTGCCCCGGTTGACGGAAACTATTCCGTCCGCTAAAAACCAATGCGATGAAAGACCCTGCTTTTCTATTTTACAGCAACGATTTTTATGGTGGAACCCGGACGATGCTCCCCGCCGAGAGGGCCTGTTACCTCGACCTGATGATCTACCAGCATCAAAACGGAACCATCCCCGACGATCCGCCCCGGCTGCTGATGTACTGTTCGGGCATCGATCAGGCGACCCTGGAAGCGGTGCTTCAGGCGAAGTTCCGGCGATGCGACAAGGGGTGGTACAACGAACGCCTGAGCCGGGAGATCGAAAAACGGAAATCCTACTCCCGGAGCCAGTCCCTGAACGGGTCGGTCGGCCAGTTCTGGAAAAAGGTGAAGGCGGAACTGAAAAGCGAGAAAAAATGGTTGCAGGTGCGTAAAAAATTGAGCCATCTGTCTAAAGATCAATTATTCGATCTGATTAATCAATTTCATTCTCTGGATTTTACATCATTTTCTGCGATGCTTCAAGCGATGCTTGAACATATAGAAAATAGAAATGAAAATGGAAATGAAATTGAAAATGAAGTTGAAAAGAGAAATAGGGAAATACCGGAGGGGGTGTCTGGGGAGGATTTGTGGCGCAGTGATTTTGCGGTCTACCGGGCGGGGCTGATCGAGGCTTACAACCGGTTGGTCAACGATCCGGCGTTTCTTTCTGCCCAGAAGCGGCTTAATCCGGGGGTGGACATTCGGCTGACGCTGGAAAAATCCTGTGTCAACTTCTGGGCCACCGAAGAGGGGTGGGAGCATAAGCGAAAATCGAAGGTCCGGACGATCGACTGGAAGACTACCCTGGCAAAAACCATTTCACAACCTATGAATAAAGTCTATGAGCCGCGAACTAATTCCTTTTCTGAGCAGGCCGCCGCAAAGCGCACAGGCCTTAACGATTTACGAAGAGAAGCTGCTGGACACCTTTTCCGCGCTTCCGGTCAGGACCATCCGTGATGTGCTGGCGGGTTACAACACCGCCGGTAACACGATCGGTTCGCTCCGGAGGGACTATGGCGAGGGCACTGTGAGGGCTATGCTGGTGTTGCTTTGGATTGATTTTTTGGAGTATTTTTCTTTGGGCAACGGGATGGGGCGTCGGCAGGTGGAGAAGATGGTGGTGCATGTGTTGGAGACGTATTATTACCTGACGTTTGCGGATTTTAAGGTGTTTTTTGATATGGCACAGCGGAATGAGTTCGGTGCTACCTATAACCGTATTGACGGGCAGGTGATTTTTGGGTGGCTTGAGCGGTATGCGGATTACCGGATGGAGGATGCCGGGGAGCGGGAGCGACAGGCGGCTTTTAGTCTGACTGGAACGGATCAGCGGAAGTATACGGCGCAGACGGTGGAGCAGATTATGGGGGATTTCAGGCGGAGGACTGTTATTGAACCGTTTGATCCGTTTGATCATTCGGTGGTTCCCCCGCTAAAAATCCCCGCTTCACGACAGCCCGTGCACATAGCCAATACCGAGGCTGCCCATTAAAAGTTTTCGGTGTCGCCTTTTTCAAAAGGCGACGATTTGGGCGACTTTTTAAAGTCGCAGTTCCAGCCGGTATCGACCCGGCAGGGCGTGGGGACCAATCGTCAAAAGCGATTTGCGAATGGTGGTATAAATGTTAGCGGGTTGTTTCCGGCTTATCGCTGGTAAACCGGATAGTCCAATGGACGGGCAAATCGCCCGCGCGGGGGCCAATAAATCCGAGCGAGGAACGAGCGAGCCTGTAGCATATTGCGGAGAATACGAACAGGTAATTATCGGAAAAAGGGTGTATGTTTCGGTATAAAATACTTATTTTCGCTCAGTTTAATACACGGCTTGCCGTGCCTGGCTTAACATTGAAGACAAAACTGTAATCCAGCTGTAAAAATGTACAATCCGCCAATTGGACAGTGTAGTTTTCCGGAATAAGAATGGTCAATTCGGAGAAGATTATAGTTTTGGCTATACCAAATTGGGGCGTGTGGCAGTTTCCGGAGAAGGGCATCGTAAGTGCCTGGGTAGAGGAAGCTGTTTACGCGTCCTTTTTTAGTTGCGTTTCCTCTAAGCTTATGAGAAAAAATATCGTCCCGAAGAAATATTTTTACTACCAATGGACATCTTTCCACACACTCACTCTGTAGTGGTATCACACGGAAAATACTACGCATAAAGCATAATACCATCGGACGGCAATTTGAGGGATCAAAACCGACCGAGGAAAAAGCGACTGCAAAATAACCGTGAGTAAGTAAGGATTGTGGATCGAATCGTATATATTTTTACTATAAAATGCCTACATTTGTTCAGATAAAGGCACGGCAACCGTGCAAGAAATATGATTTAAAAGAGTGACAACTCTTTGATCCGATGCAAAACTTACGACCCGTCTTATGACGGGGTTTTCCACGATCAAAAGTTGCCCACTCAGAGTATGGTATAGTCTTGGCTATACCCACTCTGGGCGCGTGGCAGTTTCGTGGAAGGGGTTCGTAAGTCCCTGCATTGGAGACTGTTTACGCGTCCTTTTTTTGGACGCATATCACACCTGAAATTGGCGTCATGAAAAACCCTCGACCTGAACACATCTTCTCCTGCAAATGGAAATTCCTTCACACCGAAGTTCTACAGCTTGACCAAGACTGGAAACTCTTCCCGGAATTTCAATTGCCCCTTCAAATATGGACTTTCTATGTCGCTCCCCTGGACTTCATCTATAAAAGAGAGGAAAACATGAATGGATTTCTACTCCCTGAGCAAAAACTTTTCCCGTTACCGTTCATCTACGATTGCCACAGGGATATACTTGTGATCGACCGCTCCGGCTACGAAACCGAGGGTTTTCTTTCCCGATCCATGGAAGATGTCTTTCGCCTCGAGATGATCGATCAGGGGAATTTATACCTTTACTGGGAATCTTTAGCCGACAGGGAAGAACTCGTGGATTGCATCCGTACCCAAGTGAATCTTTTCGTTTGATTTAACAGGGAGTTCGCCGGGGATTCTTGGACTGATCCGGACTTTGCCCTGTTACTCGTATAGGTTAGAAAAAAGGACGCGCTGAATTTTGGTTCAGCGCGTCCTTTTCCTTTTCTTCAGGCTCGCTCGTTCCTCGCTCGGATTCGTTGGCCCACGCGCGGGCGATTTGCCCGTCCTTTGGACGGTCCGGTTTTTCAGCGGTGGCCGGAAGCTGCGCGCTCACCCTTATACACCATTCGCAAATCGCTTTTGACGATGGCCCCGCGCGCCCTGCCGGATCGCTACCGGCTGGAACTGGCGCTTTTAGAAAGCGCCGCAAATCGCACCTTTTTGAAAAAAGGCGCCCCAAAAACTTTTGTGCTGGCAGCCTCGGAATTTGCTTTGAGCACGATTTTAAAAAAGGGGTGCTACTTAGCGCCCCTTTTTCTGTCCGTTTCCGAGAGCAGGATCTTCCGCAGCCGGATGGAAGTCGGCGTCAGCTCGACATACTCGTCCGCCTGGATATACTCCAACGCTTCCTCCAACGAGAACTTCTTGGGAGGCGCGATGTTCATCTTCTCGTCCGACCCGCTGGCCCGTACATTCGAATGTTTCTTGGATTTGGTCAGGTTCACCACCATATCCTCCGACCGGGTATTCTCACCGACCACCTGTCCACAGTAAATCGGCTCCCCGGCATCGATAAAGAACGTTCCGCGGTCCTGGAGCTTATTGATCGAGTAGGCAAACGAATCCCCGGTTTCCATAGCGATCAGCGACCCGTTGATCCGCAGTTCAATGTCCCCCTTCCACGGTTCGAAAGCCACAAACCGGTGCGACATGATAGCCTCTCCCGCGGTAGCGGTCAGCATATTACTCCGAAGTCCGATGATCCCGCGCGAAGGTATCCGGAACACCAGCCGGGTACGGTCGTTCTTGCTCTCCATATTTTCGAGTTGCCCCTTGCGCTTGGTCACCATCTCGATCACCTTGCCCGAATACTCGTCCGGCACGTCGATATTCAGTTCCTCGACCGGTTCGCATTTCCGCCCGTCGATCTCTTTGACAATCACACGGGGCTGACCCACCTGCAACTCATAGCCTTCCCGCCGCATGGTCTCGATCAGCACGCTCAGGTGCAGTACACCGCGCCCGTACACGACGAAACTCTCCGCCGACGGCCCCGGCTCGACACGCAAGGCGAGGTTTTTTTCCAACTCCCGGTCCAACCGGTCTTTAATATGACGGGAAGTCACGTACTTTCCTTCCTTGCCGAAGAATGGCGAGTCGTTGATGGTGAACAGCATACTCATGGTCGGCTCGTCGATGGCGATCGGCGGAAGCGGGTCTGGATTTTCGTAGTCGGTGATCGTATCGCCGATCTCAAATCCGTCCACTCCCACGACAGCGCAGATTTCACCGCACTGTACCTCATCGACTTTGGCTTTGTTCAGCCCGTCGAAGACGAAGAGCTCTTTGATGCGGGTTTTGATCATCGTCTCCCCGTCGCGCTTGGCCAGGGTCACGGGCATACCCGATTTCAGCGTACCGCGCAGCAGTTTTCCCACGGCGATCCGGCCGATATAGGACGAATATTCGAGCGAAGTCACCAGCATCTGCGGGGTTCCTTCCAGCATAACCGGTTCGGGAATCTCGTCGATGATCACATCGAGCAGGGGAGTGATCGAGTCCGTTTTTTCCTGCCACTTGTGCGACATCCACCCCTGTTTGGCGCTGCCGTAAATCGTTTTGAAATCCAGTTGTTCTTCGGTAGCGTCCAGGGTGAACATCAGATCGAACACCTCTTCGTGCACTTCTTCCGGCCGGCAATTCGGTTTGTCCACTTTATTGATAACGACAATCGGTTTTTTACCGAGCGCCAGGGCTTTCTGCAGGACGAACCGGGTCTGCGGCATCGTGCCCTCGAAGGCGTCCACGAGCAGCAGTACGCCGTCGGCCATGTTCAGTACGCGTTCCACTTCGCCCCCGAAGTCGGAGTGACCGGGGGTGTCGATGATGTTGATCTTATAATCTTTGTAGATAACGGATACGTTCTTGGAAAGGATGGTGATGCCCCGTTCACGTTCGAGGTCGTTGTTGTCCATAATCAGCTCACCGGCTTTTTCGGAGTTTCGGAACAGATTCCCCTGAAGGATCATTTTATCTACTAAGGTGGTCTTTCCGTGGTCTACGTGGGCGATAATGGCAATGTTTCTGATTTTTTGCATCGATCTAATTTGTTCTTTTAAGGTCGCAAAGGTAGTGCAAAATCGCCAATGTTGTTACCTTTGCCTTGAAAAAGAACACAATGATGAATCAAACCATAGAAGTAAGACGGGAAGACGGCGGGACCTCGCAGGTGGTTATCGGACAGGTGATCGACCGGCTGGAAAACTACGTGCCGAATGGGAAAAAGATCGTGGTAATTACCGATACGAATGTATATAAGTGTTACCGTATTATGATCGACCGCTTCGAAAAAATCATCATCGAACCGGGTGAAGAACATAAAACGCTGGACACGATGGGTCAAATTTACTCCCAACTCATCGCCCTGGGCGCCGACCGGGAGACCTTCCTGCTCGGTTTCGGGGGCGGGATTGTGACGGACATCACCGGATTCGCCGCCTCCACTTATATGCGGGGTGTACGGTTCGGCTTTGTGGCCACCACCCTGCTGGCGCAGGTGGATGCCAGCGTGGGTGGAAAAAACGGGGTGAACCGCGACGGCTATAAAAACATGGTCGGTACGTTCAATCAGCCGGAATTCGTGCTGTGCGACCTTTCGGTACTGAAAACCCTGCCCGAAAGGGAGTTCCGGGCCGGGTTGTCCGAAATTTTCAAGGCCGGACTGATCCGGGACGCCGGTTTGTTCGAACTGTTCGAAAAACATACGTTCGACGATTTTTATCAGGACGAAAACCTGCTTCATCAGGCGATTACCCGTGCCGTAAAAGTGAAAAAGGCCATTGTCGATGCCGACGAAAAGGAACACGGTCAGCGGAAACTGCTCAACCTGGGTCACACAATGGCCCACGCCATCGAAAAATCCACCCGCCGATTCGAACACGGCGAAGCGGTAGCGATCGGACTGGTCATGATAGCCGGGCTGTCGGTCAAAATGGGGCTGCTTCCGGCCGGGGTACGGGACCGGATTGTCCGGGTGGTCGGGAATATGGGACTACCCGCGGATTCCGGCATCCCCATGGACCCGCTCTTCGAAGCCCTCAAATCGGACAAGAAAAAAGACGCGGATTCGGTCAGCCTCATCCTGCTCCGGGATGTTGCGGATTGTGAAATCCGGAAGATGAATTTTGAAGAGCTGAAACAATGGCTGTTTGTCTGACCTTCCCTGGTCAGACTGTGTATCCGACTGCCGGACAGTAATATCCGGTATACCGCATAACCGGTAGTTCCCATTATCGGTGCAAATACTTCAAATCTATTTGAATAATAAAAATTATGGCTACTGTGTTTAAATCCGCTGAGCGGAATTTCCGGGAGAATCCGGACCGTATCGACCATTTCCGGTTGGTTTCCGATTACTCCATCATCGACCGGAACCTCAAAACCGAAAACCTCAATTTCGATCTTCGCAGGTTAGACCCGGACCAGTACTCTTCACTCTATCATTCGCACCGGTATGCGGAAGAATTGTTTCTGATCCTTTCCGGGTCGGCCCGGCTGAGGACACCGGAAGGGATCCAAGTGGTGGAAACAGGGGATCTGATCTTCTTCGAGCGGGGAGATAGCGGGGCCCATCAGCTGTATAACCACACCCAGGAGCCGTGTGTTTACCTGGATATCAGAACGTTCGTCGGTCATGATGTGTGTGACTATCCCGATTCGAACCGCGTATTGCTCGTCCCGTCCATGGAACGGTTTCGCAAGGAGGCCGCAACGAAATTGTTCGACAGGGAAGAGAACGTGACGCAAAAGTGGAAGGAACTGCAAAACGATTCGGAATAAATTCCCGGACAGGATAAAAGCGGTGATTAGGGAATCCTTTTTCCGGAGACCGGAAGCCGGATTTCCAGTTCGTTTCTGCGCTCCAACCGGTTGAGTGGATTCAAATCCGGGAATATCATTTCCGAACAATAAAACACCCCAAAAGTTCGATCGCTTTTGGGGTGTTGGCTCTTGGTCCGTTATGTTAGCATACCATTTATCCTTTTTTCCCACGGGTCATTTTGGGAGCCGCCGCTTTGGAAGCGGTGGCGGCTTTCGGCGCGGCGGTTGTGACGGGTTTGACGACGGGTTTTTTGTCTGCGGCCGGTTTCTTTTCCGCTTTTTTCTCCGCCGATGCCTCTTCCGAGGTTTCCTCTTCCTCTTCTTTCGGCTCTTCGAGGTCGATCAGGCCTTTTGCCAGTAAGGTGTTGTACCAGGAGATCACCTTTTTCATATCCGAGTTATGCACCCGTTCCTGATCGTAGTCCGGAACCATCCGGCCGAAAAATTCGGTGATTTCGGTGGCCGATGCCTTGTGCGAAATCGCTTCTTTGCCGTCCAGGGCGCGGAACATATCCTGCAGAATTTTTTCGAGCGGTTTGTCTTCCGTGTCGGTGTAGATGGCGATCTCGGCCATCGAGCTTACCCGTGCCGTGGGCGGAATGTTCTGCCGTTTGCCATCGGCCAACGCTTCCACGATCACCCCGCGCGAGCTTTGTGCCACGAATTTATAGAGACCCGGTTGTCCGGAGATTGCCAGAATATCTTTTAAGTCCATCTGCTATTATGATTTAAGTGGATAAATAATGCGCTTCCGCCCGCAAAAATAGAAAAAACTTCTTTTTCGCAAAACTTACAATCAGCGGCGAAACCGGTGCAAAAGTACATCTTTTTTAAAAGGCTGCAAACCTATACTGCCAAAGTGATACGAAATTGAGCCGGCACACGAAAAATCGTCAGATTATGCGGTCGATGAAACTGCGCGAAAACAACGGCCAATCGGGAAAAAATCCGTATTATTGTGGCTTGTAATTTTCTTTAACCAAATATTAAACAGAAGAAAAAACCGATGAAAGTCCTGAAATTTGGAGGAACATCCGTAGGTTCCCCGGAAACGATCCTGAACGTCAAAAAAATTGTCGAGTCGCAGAGTGAACCTGTTATCGTGGTGGTATCCGCCCTGGGCGGCGTTACGGACCAGTTACTGCGAACGGCGCGAACGGCAGCCTCGGGAGATTCTTCTTATATGGAACAATACAGCGTCATTGTCGACCGCCACCGTTGTATGGTGGACGCTGTGGTCATGCCGGACAAAAAAGAAGCCGTGGCGGTGAAAGTCAACGAACTGTTGGACGAACTGGGCAATATCCTGAAAGGGATTTACCTGATTAAGGACCTGTCACCCAAAACGACCGACGCCATTGTGAGCTACGGCGAAGGCATGTCGTCCATCCTGATGACCGGTGTGATCGAAGGCGCCGAGTGGTTCGATGCCCGCAAATTCATCAAAACGACCAGTCACTTCACCAAGCATATCGTGGATATGGAACTGACCAGGAGCCTGATCGGAGAAACATTTAAATCCCTGCCGAAGGTGGCGCTGGTTCCCGGCTTCATCTCTTCCGATAAAAATACGGGCGAGGTGACGAACCTCGGACGGGGCGGTTCCGATTACACGGCAGCCATCCTGGCGGCCCGCCTGCATGCCACGCAACTGGAAATTTGGACCGACGTGGACGGCTTTATGACCGCCGACCCACGCGTGATCAATAATGCATACACGATTGAAAGCCTGACCTTTGTCGAAGCTATGGAGCTGTCGAACTTCGGGGCCAAGGTGATCTACCCGCCGACGATTTTCCCGGTATTCCACGCCAATATCCCGATCCTGATCAAAAATACGATGAATCCGGACGGGCCGGGCACGTATATCGCCCGTGAGGTGGAAAGCGATCAGCGCAAGGCGATTAAAGGAATTTCATCGATCAACGATACCTGTCTGATCACGGTGATGGGGCTCGGTATGGTCGGTGTGATCGGGGTGAACTACCGCATTTTCAAGGTGTTGGCCAAGGCCGGGATCAGCGTCTTCTTCGTTTCGCAGGCTTCGTCGGAGAATACCACGTCGATCGGGGTGAAAAACGACGACGCGGATATGGCGATTCAGGTGCTCGAAGAGGAATTCGCTTCGGAAATCAAGCTGGGCGAGATCAACCAGATGAAAAAAGAGTGCAACCTGGCGACGGTGGCTATCGTAGGGGAAAATATGAAACGGACACCGGGTATGGCCGGAAAATTGTTCGGTACGCTGGGCCGCAACGGGATCAACGTGATCGCCTGCGCGCAGGGGGCATCGGAGACTAATATCTCTTTCGTCATTACGCTCGAAAGCCTGCGCAAAGCGTTGAATGTGATCCACGATTCGTTCTTCCTGTCCGATTACCAGGTGCTGAACGTGTTCGTGGCCGGCGTAGGGCTGGTGGGCAGCAACCTGTTGGGGCAAATACATAAACAAAAAGAGAAGCTGCAGAATACAAATTCGCTGAAAATCAATATTGTCGGAATTACCAACTCGAAAAAATTCATTACCTGCCGGGAAGGGATCGACATGAATAACTACAAAGAACTGCTGGCGGCATCGGAACATATTTCGACCCCGGAATCTTTCCGCGACGAGATCATCGGCATGAACATTTTTAATTCCGTATTTGTCGATTGTACGGCCAGTCCGCAGGTGGCGTCGATTTATAAAGACCTGCTGCAGCACAACGTATCCGTGGTGACGGCCAATAAAGTAGCGGCCTCTTCGGAATACGCCCTGTACAGCGACCTGAAAAATATTTCCCGCAAACGGGGAGTCAAATTCCTGTTCGAAACCAATGTGGGGGCGGGGCTTCCGATCATCAATACGATCGGCGATCTGATCAACAGCGGCGACCATATCCTGAAGATCGAGGCGGTGGTGTCCGGTACGCTCAACTATATCTTCAACGTGATGAGCGAAGAGGTGCCGCTGAGCCGGGCGATCCGGATGGCGATGGATGCCGGTTATGCCGAGCCGGATCCGAGGATTGACCTGAGCGGCATGGACGTACTGCGTAAACTGGTCATCCTCAGTCGGGAAGCCGGATATAAACTGGAGCAGGAGGATGTGAAGAAGAACCTGTTCGTACCGCAGGAGTATTTCGACGGTTCGATCGAGGATTTTTGGACCAATGTGACCAAACTGGACACTCAATTCGAAGCCCGCCGGAAAGAACTCGAAGCCGAGGGCAAACGCCTGCGTTTTGTGGCGCGCTTCGAGGAAGGTCAGGCCGAGATCGGTTTACAGGAAGTCGATGCCAATTCGCCGTTCTACCACCTGGAAGGCAGTAACAACGTGATTCTGCTGACCACCGAGCGGTATAACGAGTATCCGTTGCAGATCAAGGGATACGGCGCGGGAGCAAGCGTGACCGCGGCCGGGGTATTTGCCGACATGATCAGTATCGCCAATATCCGTTAAGACGGAAAAGGAAGGAGTTTACAATGAAACATATTATCATTTTAGGGGATGGGATGGCCGATGAGCCGATCCCCATGTTGGGCGGTAAAACCCCGCTGGAAGCGGCCCGTACGCCGTATATGGACCAACTGGCGGCCATGGGACGAAACGGACTGCTCGATACGGTTCCGCCGGGATTCAAACCGGGAAGCGAAATTGCCAATCTGTCGGTGCTGGGCTACGACCTGAACCAGGTGTTCGAAGGGCGCGGATCGTTGGAGGCGGCCAGTATGGGCGTGAGCATCGCCCCGGGCGAAATGGCCATGCGCTGCAACCTGATCACCATCGAAGACGATAAAATCAAAAACCATTCGGCCGGACATATCTCTACGGAAGAGGCGACCGAGCTGATGGAGTTTTTACAGGAAAAACTCGGAGACGATACCGTAAGTTTCCATCCGGGAATCTCTTACCGCCATTTAATTAAAGTAAAAGGCGGCAACAAATCGCTGCTGTGCACCCCTCCGCACGATGTACCGGGCAGTCCGTTCCGGGAAGGTCTGGTGCGGGCCGAAACTCCCGAAGCACAGCCGACGGCGGATTTACTGAACGGCCTGATCCTCAAATCGCAGGCTCTGCTGGCTTCTCATCCGGTTAATCTGAAACGGATCAAAGCGGGAAAAAGTCCGGCCAACAGCATCTGGATGTGGTCGCCGGGCTATAAACCGGAAATGAAGACTTTTCAGGAGTTGTACGGCCTGACCGGTTCGGTCATTTCGGCCGTAGACCTGATCAAAGGGATCGGCGTGTACGCCGGATTGAATCCCATTGAAGTAGAGGGCGCTACGGGACTTTTCGATACCAATTATGAAGGGAAGGCACAGGCGGCACTGGAAGCGCTGAAAACCGTCGATTTCCTCTACCTGCATGTCGAAGCCCCGGACGAAGCCGGGCATGAAGGGGATGTGGAACTGAAAATCCGGACCATCGAAGACCTGGATTCCCGCATCGTCGGTCCGATCTATGAAGCGGTAAAGACGTGGGACGAACCGGTGGCCATTGCCGTTCTGCCGGATCATCCGACCCCGTGCAGTCTGAAAATCCACACCCGAAAACCGGTCCCGTTACTGATTTATAAACCGGGGAATACGCCGGACTCCGTTGAAAAGTACAGTGAAGCGTGCGCCGCCGAAGGAAGCTACGGCAATCTGGCGGGCGACCAGTTCATCCGTGAATTTTTAAAAGACGAATAACACCATGAAATATTACAGTACCAACCGTTCGGTTCCGGAAGTATCCCTTTCTGAGGCGGTTATCAAAGGATTGGCAGGAGATAACGGCTTGTTTATGCCGGAACGTATCCGGCCCATGAGCGAAGAATTTTTCGCCCGGATGCCGCAAATGAGTTTTCAGCAGATCGCTTTCGAAGTCGCTCAGGCTTTTTTCGGGGAGGATATACCGGAAGCCAAGCTGAAAGAGATCGTTTACGATGCGCTGAATTTCGAAACGCCCGTCGTTCCGGTCAGCGATCACATCTATTCGCTGGAGTTATTCCACGGCCCTACACTGGCGTTCAAAGATGTCGGAGCACGCTTTATGGCCCGCATGCTGGGCTATTTCATAGAACAAAAGGGCGACGGTAAACCCGTGACCGTGCTGGTGGCCACTTCCGGCGATACGGGAAGCGCGGTGGCCAACGGTTTTCTGGGTGTTCCGGGCATCGATGTGGTCGTGCTTTATCCGAAAGGTAAAGTCAGCGGCATTCAGGAATCGCAATTTACCACGCTGGGAAAGAACATCACCGCGCTGGAAATAGACGGAACCTTCGATGACTGCCAAAGGCTTGTTAAAGCGGCGTTTCTGGACGGTGAACTGAATCAAAAGATGAACCTTTCGTCGGCCAACTCGATCAACGTGGCCCGTTTTCAGCCGCAGGCGTTTTATTACTTCAATGCCCACGCCCAGCTCCAGCGAAAAGCGCAGGCGCGGGAGGTAGTATTCTGTGTGCCGAGCGGAAATTTCGGCAATATCACCGCCGGACTGTTCGCCAAGCGGATGGGACTGCCCGTCAAACGGTTTATCGCGGCCAATAATCTAAACGATATATTTTTACAGTACCTCCAAACCGGGGAGTATAAACCCCGTCCGTCGGTAGCGACGCTCGCCAACGCGATGGATGTCGGCGATCCGAGTAATTTCGTGCGCATTCTCGACCTGTACGGCCAGTCGCACGAAGCCATCACCCAAGAGATTTCCGGGACACGTTTTACGGACGACGATATCCGCCGGGTCGTTAAAAACACTTATCAGAAAACCGGATACCTGCTCGACCCGCACGGGGCATGCGGATATCAGGCATTGGTGGAGGGCCTGAAGCCCGGCGAAACCGGCGTTTTCCTCGAAACCGCACACCCGGCTAAATTCAAGGAAACCGTAGATTCGATCACTGGAGAATCTCTCGAAATTCCTGCCAAATTACAGGAGTTCATGAAAGGCGAGAAACAAAGCATCGAAATGGGCGCGGAATTTGATTCGTTTAAGGCTTATTTGATGCAGCGGTAAAAACCGTTCGGGCGTTTCCGCCCGTGGAAGATGTTGTAGGCTCGCTCGTGCCTCGCTCGGATTCGTTGGCCCGCGCGCGGGCGATTTGCCTTTGCTTTCAACGGCACGTTTAGCCAGCGGTAAGCCGGGAGCGGTACGCGCGCTTTAAGATAACGTTTGCAAATCGCTTTTGACGATTGGCCACCG
>Ga0192241_10252_pt1 | contig 28881 bp, 22 predicted proteins | sample Koala_Koa27_I3_FD_131239 | JGI IMG/M metagenome (GOLD analysis project Ga0192241, IMG submission 131239) | Enriched cells from koala feces incubated with labeled cellulose particles, San Francisco Zoo, California, United States - Koala_Koa2-7_I3 ... | reverse complement strand
TCACCCGCAGCGTTCCTCCCAGCGAATAGGTATCGGAGATGATACCGTAATAGTTATCTTCCTGGTCTTTGTCACCGTTGCTACCGCAGATGGTACCCACACGCGGACTTTTTCCGTTCACAGTGATCACCGGATCTTCTACCCGGCTGGCTATGATGCGCGACGTACTGTTGACAATATCCAACAGAAGTTCTTTGACCAGTTCCTGTCTCACTACTTCCGACAGACCATCGGGCAGACTTCCCAGCAGACTCTCTTTTTCTGCTTCGGTCATCACCCCGTTCACCGTACCACAAATACCTCCCACACTACAGGAGTCGGCTGTAGAGGTGATAGTGAGCTCAGGCTCTATCAGGTTCACATTACGTATAGCAGAGCTTCCTTTGATCTGCCCGAACAGTCCGGCCGACGAATCACTGCCATTGATGGTGAGTCCTTCAATGCGATGACCTCCTCCGTCGAATGTAGCGTTGAGCAGCGACAGAGGCTTCCAGCTGGAGATAGAGGATACATCAATATCACATACCTGATAACTGGTATTGTTCACTCCCGCCAGCCCCTGCAGGCTTGTAGCATCATGGATCAGGTAAGAAGAGGTCGGTATAAAGATCTCTCCATTGGTCAGGTTGTATCCATACCGGTATACATATTGTTCCTGAAGTTCCACGTCGTCCGAAGCAAACAACGTGATCAGGTCACTTTCCAGCAGGAGTTCTCCGCGCTTGAGTTCATTATCGAACGTATCGTTTTTCCACACATACGCCACATATTGTTTGACATACGAGCCGCTTGGCACAGGCACCGGATTCTGGGTATTCACATGATCTACCCATTTCTCGCGTCTGCCTCCTACCAGCATTTCATCGTTGTCTGCCGGGTCCATATTAGGTACGATCTTCACATCCGCCTCATCCGGCAGCAACGACGGATCGTCACTTACCAGCACGATCTCAAATTTGACTGTCTGTTTGGGATAGAACCACAACTGTGCCGCGTAGGCAATGGTAGGATTGGTCGCCAGCTCCGCCCGATAGGGAATGTAGTACTGCTCCGCATAGTCACGGCGCGTGATCGGATAATTCTCTTCATCGGCTTTCACGTTGAAATAATTATCAGGATCGCTCATATCCGGATTATAGGGATAAAAAGCCACTACCGTCATCTGGTCATAAATGTAGATGTATTCGCTTTGCAGCGTATCTACCGGTACCAGCCGGTTGTCCACGATCTCACATTCCATGTTACGGATATAAGGCCTGGTCAGATCACCGGCCCCATTATTCGCTTTATAATCGTCGGTATAATACAGATAGAGGCCCACGTGGTTCATTTCGTAAGTGGTACCCTCTATATCCGTATCGTTCATGGCATCCGGATTGGGCAATTCGGCCAGGCGGGTAGAAGCGTAAGACTCAAACCCGACCGAAAGGATCAGGGGCGCTCCGTCTTCCGAAGGAGCGGCTCCTCCTGTTACCTTATCGTCCGTACAGGAAAACACCGCTACGGAGAGAAGGAAACAGATATATATACTGTATTCAGAAATCTTTTTCATTATTTCCAGGTTTAGGGGAATTATTACTGTTTCAGCGGTATGGGCCATACACTGGCAGCCAGGACCTGATCCAATACAAACTGATAGTTCGCAGCCGCCGTTACCGGTGATAAAAGCAACGCATTATTCAGCAAGGCCACGATCCCGTCGGTCAGGGGATTTTCGGTCGCACTGACCTCGTTTCTCAATCGCTCCGGACTGACATCAGAGACCTCTGTCATACCTACCATATTACTACCTCCTACCGCGACTTCAACTGTACCGATGCCCCTGCCGGCTGTTCCTACCAGCCAGAAGCAGGTATTTAATACCGTATTGCTACTTGTGGTCACCGTGCCGCAGATACCTCCCAGATCAGTGGCGCCGCGGTTGAGCATTCCCGTACTGAAACTGGAGACAATGGCATTGGTGGCTGTATTGCGGTTGTCTCCGCAAATTCCTCCTACCGTGCTTCCCTGGGTTATTTCTCCCAGATTCACACACGCCACGATCAGCCCTGCCGAAGCATTCACTCCGCAGATCCCGCCTACGGTTCCGGTAGCATTCACGATCTGGGTTTCGTTGATACAAGCCAGCAGACTGCCTTCGTTGGTTCCACAGATAGAGCCCACCGCGGAAGTTTCGCCGGAGGCATCAATTTCTCCCGATTCCAGCCGCACGTTTTCCAATATACCTTTATTGGTACGGATCAGTCCCGGACCCGCTATACGTACATTGGACACCCAGTAGTCCTGTCCGTCGTAATGTCCGGTAAACTCACTGAGGGCAGCTACCCTTTCATCTTCTTCTTTGACTAAGGCTTCCATATCTATATTAATGATCTGCCTGTAGGAATCGCCGGGAGCTTTGGCAATATTGATAAACTGATGCGCGTTGGTGACCGCGTACGGATTGGTCGTCGCGTTGTAGGGCTGACTGTTGTCTACCGGAAGCATACCGGCTACCGAAAGGGGCAAAGTCAAGGTGCTGCCATCGTAGACAGAAGTCTGCACAGAAGTAGCAATGAGCAATCCGTTCCGGGTATATAACTGGATACTGTCTACATCATAGGCATCGGGCATAGTTACGTACTGCATCCGGGCATAGTCTCCGCCACCGTCTTCCGGACGGCCGACGTATTGCAGCATACCGGTCGTAAACAGCACCGCTTTGGTGATGGTATCTACTCCGGTATTGATATAGTCTCCCAGATCCAGATCCAGGTAGTTCGGTACATAAGACACCCCATCCTGTTCGAGGTCTTTCGGTATCCAGTCGATCTTACGCAACGTGATCCCCGCCACCTTGAGCCTGCGTATCAGGAAAGTCAGCGTATAGGCATATCCGGGAAGCAGTGCCATGCCGGTGCTTACCGTATTGCCCGGACTGAGTTCTACTGTATATCCCGCCAGATCCGACGCAGTGGCTACAAAGTCATCTATCTCGAGGTAAGTAAGTTGCTTACCTGTCAGATCTGTTCCATTCGGTATCAGATAGTTAGTTCCCAGTTGCACCGTATAGGTATCATCGGTATCGGTGGCCCTGTCGGCTGTAGAATCATCGGACGGGTCAGGAGCTGTGGCATAGATGGAATACTTTCCGGTCCGGGGAATATCGGCCATCCGGAACTTTACCGTCTGCGGCACCTGAGTCACCGTACCCGGCTCTTCCTCATCATCTATCTCTACTTCTACATTCAATTGCGTCATCACGTGCCGGAAATTCAATACCGCGGCCGGATTGTCCGAACTTCCCAGCGTCCCTTCCCCTTCCCGGGAAACATATCCATCGGCCCGTGTTCCGAAGTTGCTCAGCAAAGCATCTTCACTGGCCGTATTCCCTGCCGTCAGCGTCATATAATCTCCATCGGCCATTCCGCTGTAAGCAAAAAACCGGAGCGCGTACCTGTTCAACGGGTAGTAATGCGTTCCCGAGGCAAACTGCATATCCCGGGGAGCCGTATCCGTAAGTCCCTGCGGACAATTGATCCGTGTCTCTTCGATATACGTAGCTTTCGTGGTATCGACTACCGCTTTCAGGTACAGGTTCGATTCGGCCTGTCCCGGCGCGCGTGTCGCCACAGCCGCGTCGGTCGCGAGCCCCGAAAATTCAATAGCCACATTGCCAGTCACATCCGGGTTCTCTGTCCGGTCGTCCGTACAAGCCAACAGACCGATACAAAGTCCGGAGCACCAGCCCATGATCTGTTTTATCCTTTTCATAATCAGAATAGTTTATTTTAACGTTGAGTCCCTGCGGATACTCTCTTCCTTCTTTTCATTCTCCACTTCTCCGTCAGGTTACTCTCTTCGTCTGTTAGTTAATAACGATCCGGTAGTCTCCCCGATCCACCCAATCGGCCAGTATGCCCTGTAGCGTCACCGCATCGTTGGGGTTGATCACATCCACACCCCGTACGGTAACCACCAGCTCGGCACGCTGGGCCCGGCGGAAGGTTACAGCATCTGTTGTGGAACCGATCAGGAATTCCTCTACACCAAATTCCCAGGTTACCGTAAGCGGACCATCCTGCAGGGTAATGAGCAGACTGGTATCTGCCTCCGTTCCGGGATAGAACATGGCCAGCCCGGTATAGTCGGCCGAATAGAACGCGTACGAAGCACCGGAAAGCAGATCCCATACAAAATCCTGCCGATCGGTCCCTACCAGGAGCCCGGTATCTTCTCCCAGCAGATCGAGCGTAGCAAAGGGCCGGGTGGTCTTCAGCTGTACTCCTACAAGTTCTACATCCGGATTCATGGAAGCATCGGCCGTCACACGGACAGACACCTGACTGAGCGCGTGACGGAATTCTCCCAGATTCACCGTACTGTAGTTTATATCCTGATCCGCCTTGGAATATGGATAGTCGGCCGCGGTCGCGTTGACAGAAGCATACATCACATCCGGCATATCTTCCCTGAGGGTCAGGCGCAGGTTGGTAGCATCTATCAGTTCCACTCCCGACCCCGCAACCGCCTGCGGACTGTAAGCGATAAAGACCAGTTCACTGCCGTTAAAAGGCCAGTAACGGGGGGTATCCCAGGCAAAGGTATAGGTAGCTCCGCTACTCAGATCCTGATCGGTCTCCGCGCGGGCATTCTGTATGTCACTGTACGAAGTCCAGTCTGTAGCAGTTCCTGCTCCCGTATAGTAGGCAGCAGTCACGGCAATCACCCCGTCATTGGGAAAATTTGTACTACCGGCACGGGTGCCGACGGTTCCCGACTCCATGCCTGCCGACAACACCAGGATCTGCCGGTCGATATCCGTGCTTCCCCCTTCGTCATTGTCATGGCATCCGGTCAGAACCGCGAGAGTGACTCCCAGTGCCATCCAATATTTATTTTTCATATCTCATCCTTCCTTTAGAGTCGCCCGATGTGCTCCGAAAGCACATCAGGCCACTTGTATATAAAAGCGCAGAGCTCCTGCTCACCTGTTCATCTGCCTGCTTCCGCGCTATCCATCTGTCAATCAATAATCACATTTCCCGAATCACCTGTACTCCAGTCTTCTACGGTAGCATACAGGGAGATACCGGTCTTATTCAGGGTTACCCGGATCACATGTTCTTTGCCGGCCTGTAAAGTCAGTCCCGCGGACAATATTCCGGTAAAGGTCTCTCCCGGATATCCGGGCAGCGTCACCGTGACGATCACGTCGGTAGCCGACAAGACTTGTGGCATCACCAGGGCCGAATAGACCTCACCTGCTGTCTCCGTGTACGGCGTAATCGTCGCGCTCTTCGCACCGGTATAGGTTACCTGCGCCGCGCTCAGATCGGCCGTACCCGAAAGGTACATATTGTTCAGACTTACGGTAGCACCCGCGAGTTCCGCAGCTTCAAATCCGGTACCGGCTTCCAGTTTTACCCTCACTTTGCTCAGTACAGGGGTAAATACAAAATTGGCAACCGTCGGCGTACTCAGATACAGATGGCTCAGGTACAGGTCATATACGTTGTATCCTGCGCTCTGATCTACCGGAACCGCCCACGGGAAGGTAGTCACATTGGCAGCGATACTTTGCGGCAACCCTTGCAGCCCCAGGGTATACGCCGCTCCCAGGTTCATGGTGGCCGGGTCCTGATCGTCCCAGAAAATCGTCCCCTGTGACCAGGTATAGACTCCGTTTTGCAGGATATAGGAATAATCTGATACCTCCGGAGAAGTACCCAGTTTATAAATACGGATCGATTGATCCTGGAAAAAGTCATCTGTACCTTCCAGCGTTCCGCCTACCGTGATCGCCTGGAGAACAAAGTCGATCGTCTGTCCATCTTCCCAGTCCAGTACCTGTGCACTGAGGGTAACAGCCGATTTCCTCATATCAATATCCAGGTAGGTAGTAACACCTGCCTGAAACTCTACCGCCTGGTCATACTGCACATTATAGGTACGCGGATTGGCGGCACCCGCCACGATCCGTACCAGTTCGTCTCCCGCCGCAATGGTTTGTGGCTGGATCAGCGCGATGGTACTGTTGTTGTTCTCACCCACGTTTTTGGCAAACTCCACAGCAGACTGTGTAGTACCCGGAACAAAAAGACCATTATCCATTGTTCCGCCCGTCAGATAATCAGGCAGGGTAAGTGTAGCGGCATTCAGTTCATCTGTACTGAAGGTGCCGTCGGACGAGCTCAGCCGCACCACCACCTGTGCCGCCGCGTGGGACAGGGTAAACGTGATCCCGTTGCTCGCTGCTACCGTAGTGGGTTGCGCCACCAGATAATCCGGCAGTTGTGTACTGTTGTAAGCAGCATGCCGGGTGATAGAAGCATAGAAAGTGGTCGGGTCGGCCAGACTTTCCCAGTAGGTAGGGGTTACCGCGCCAAACGTATCGTTGGCCGCGTTATAAATATAGGTATTCATCAGCGCGCGCGCATCGGCATCCCCTGTGTATACATTCAGCTGCTCACCGTCCAATACACCTTCCGCTCCGGAAGTAGCTACGCCGATGGTGATGGCATCCAGGGCCAGTTCATTCTCATCCCAGTCTACCACGCGGGCACTGACAGTCATCTCCGCCATTTCAATATTCAGGGTCAGCAAAGTAGCTACCCCTGCCATGAATTCTACCGCGTTGCTTGCCGTGGCGTTGTAGGTGCGTCCGCTGATGGTCACACGTGCCACCGTTTCGCCTACTCCGATGCTCTGGGGTTGTATCAGGGCGATCCCGTTCTGTGGGTCGGTACGATCTACCGCCACATTTACCCGATCGCTACCCAGGACTAATTGCCCGTTTTCTTCATAAGCACCGGTCAGGTAGTTGGGCAATACAATCTCCGCACTGTTCAGAGCATCCGCGTCGAAAGTCGAAGAGGTGAGCCGCACGATCACTTTGGAGGTCGCGTGATACAGTTCAAAGTTCGCTCCTGTATTCCGCGCCACGGAAGTATCTTCCGAGATCAGGATATCAGGCAGCTGGGTACCGTTCAGCCCCTCGGCCGGGGTCAGTGTAGCCCGCAAAGTAGCCGGATTGTCCGCAATATCTTCCCAGTATACCGGTGAGCGCGGATACCATTTGCCATCGGCCTGGTAACCGAATTTCTCCAGCAACGTATAGTTGCTTCCGTCTTTGAGATAGACATTCAGCGTATCTCCTACCGATATACCGTAACTGTCACCGGCAGATACACTCACGTTCAGCACATCTTCATAGACTTCAGTTCCCTCAATCCAGTCTTCTATCGTTGCACTCACCGTGACAGGGGTGCGTTTCAGATTGATATTGAAGATATATTTATATCCTCTATCCAGGTCCAGACTCTCGTCCATAATGGCGATATACTGTCCGCCATCCGGGGTAGTGACCTCAAAGGTCACTCCCGTGCTCGCAGACCGGGGCAAAAGGATCCCCGTACCGGTACGCACTCCGTTGCTGGTACGCAACGGAACAGTCACATCTGCCTGTGAAGACTGGTCCACCGTGTGTACGGCCTGGTCCCTGTCATCGACGTTCAGGTCATAGGTAGCTTCCGTATGCATCCCTTTGATGGTCAGTACACTGTTATCGAGAGAGATACCGTCTTCGGCAGTCAGGTTAAAGATCAGTTTGGAAAGCCGGTGATAGAACTGCAATTCTACATCCGGATCCTCTTTGGAAGTACCAGCCAGGTGCTCGGCTGTCATCAGGTCTATCTGGGCCAACGCGTTCTGGTTGGACACATTCACCGGATAGATCATATCCGATTCTAAGGTGGATAAATAGGGATAGTAGGCTTTGAATCCTACCTGACTGCCATCATGTGGGAAATAGATGGTTGCAACGTCTGTAGCGGGAGCAAAATCTCCCTGTCCGTTGCTGGTTACATAATGTCTGTGGCTATATTCTTCCACAACTGTGGAGGTTCCGGGTTGCACCATGGTGATCCCGATCGCATCCTGTTCTTCCCAACTGCTATCGGAAGCACGGGTATTGTTAGTAAATCCTGCCGACACACGGATCGCCGTCCTGTCTTCCGAGGAAGATCGATAGGTATCGCTGTCGGTACAGGAGAATATGGACAGCACAAAGGCCGCCATAGGGATAAACGGGTTAATTCTTAATTTCATAGGTCATCCTCTGTTTTTGGATCCGTAAGTACCACACGGAAATGCCGTTGCCCGGTTCCGTGGTTCATCCGGAAATCTGATCTGCTCCGAAAAGTGCACCCGTTGCTGACCGGCTCACTGTTCATACGCTGCCCGACTGTCCGGCTCCATACAAAGCCAGACAAGTGTGCAGGTGATCTCCGATAGAAATCCTTACTTGCTGAATCCTTTTTTATACACTGGTAGGTGCGTCTGTATACGCACTTTTTTTATATGATCCGGGTAAAAACACGTTTCTACCCGGCTTCTGCTATGGGTTCCTGAGCATCCTCTGCCGGATCAACCGGCTTCCAGCTCGGAAGTTTCTCCTTCGGTCCAGTCTTCTATGTTTGTTATGATGCTATGCCCACCGGTCTTGCGCAGGATAATGGTAAACGTATACCTGTATCCGCTCAGCAGATCCAGAGCATCGTCCATCTGCGCGGTGAAGGTCTCTCCTGCCGAAGTAGTGATCTGGAAAGAGATTCCTGAGGCCGCGTCACGCGGCAATACGATCGCCTTTCCTGTCAGCATATTACTGTCCGCGGTCAGTGGCACCTGAATATCGGCCACACTCGTCTCCTCTACAGCGAGTGTATCTTCGTACAGTTGGTAACTACCCTCTGTCTTCATTCCCTGCATGACCAGCGAACCACCGTCCAGGGTGAAGAATTCTTCCTCAAATTCAATAGTGAATATAAGTTTGGAAAGCCGGTGATGAAAAGTCAGCACCACATTGGGAGTGGAACGTGAATACGTATCGGACTCCATTTCCGAAGTCAGCAGGTCAATAGCAGGCAGATTGGTCTGACTGGCTACCGATACCGGATACTCCATATCCGTGCCCAGACTGGCCAGATACGGATAATAAGCTTTAAAGATGACCTGACTGTCGTCCTGAGGAAAGTAGATCGTAGTGGCACTGTTGGCGGGTTGGAAATTACCGTTCGTCGTAGCAGTGATATACTCCCGGTTAAAATTTTCTCCGACTACATCCCGGCTATCGGGTGGGAACATACTGATACCAATCTCATCCTGCGCATCCCAATGGTCATCTACCGCGCGGGTAGAGATCAGGGAAGCGGAGACATTAATGGCAACTTTATCTTCTGCAGACCCCGAACTCACATCGGGTTCCGTTACGCTAGCGTTGTCATTGCTACATCCGGCCAGCCCAAACGCCCACAGGGCCGCACCTATGTAAAAGAACTTTTTCATTTTCATAACTATCTGGTTAGGGTTATAATCTATCTGGAGCGATTAATCACTTAATCGCTGGTTATTTCTTCTTTTTCTTTTCTTCCTTATTCGGCGATGATCACTGAACTCGGTCCTGAATTCCAGTCTGTCATTATGATCTCAAAACCTGTTCCCAGATTCAGGACAAAAGCAATGACCCAGGGTTCAAATACATTGTACGTATGAAACTCATACATATCTTGTGTCGCGTCGTGTGTAAACTCTTTCGTAAATCCATCTGAAAAATGAAGCATCATGTACAGCATCTGGGTACCATCCCCATCTATACCCAGTAACGTACGTATACCCTGATACCATCCGTCGGCATCTGCCGCGAACTCATAGGTGACTGTACCGCTGGTGAGTGCCGCGTGCCGGGGTTCCCCGTCTAAAGGCGCGAACCCTTCATCGATGGGCCGTGAGAACGTGACTCCTTCTAAGTAACCGTCGGCGGAGATCAGGTCGGGTACACCTACGCCCTGAAACATCACACGGACGATCAGTTGCCGGGTCTGCCAACGCATAGGGATCTCAATGATCTGGTCTTCTACGTTTGCCTGTACCTGCGCCTCTACCGTACCCCCTGTAAAAGCACCGGGTTCGGCAGCGGTACCGTCTTCCCGCGTAGCCACCGTCACCACTTCATCAGCCACAGTCACGTTATCCGCGTTCTCGTATCCGGTCACCTGATACGTACCGCTCTGCAATTCCGCGGTGATGCCGTCCGGTCCGGATTGCAAACGGGTCTGCTCCTGGTCAGAAGCAGTGATCACTATATGTATCCGTTCGTCCGGACTCACCTGAGTGGCTTCACTCCAATCAAAAACAATCTGCAAGGTCTCCGGATCTGTGCCGGGATCAGGATCTGTTCCGGGATCCGGATCTGTACCAGGGCCCGGATCGGGATCCGGACAATCCTTATCTATGAATCCCTCTTTGACCGAACAGGCAGTCAACAATGCCAGGCAACAAAGAGCGATCATATACACAACTCTTTTCTTCATACGAATCTTTTCATTTTATACACTGGATAAAAGGATGTACGATCTACTGATGTACCTTACCTGTATTGTAAAGCGGTAAAGAGTACATCCTTTTTATACGCTGTTTTCCGATCCCTCTCCCTGCTGATTCCGTATGCAATACCTCAGAGAATCAGCTCAGGGATTTCCCGATGTACAGACACCTACATACCGGATGGATACAACCTTCGTTTGCTGTCACACCACGCAAACTGTACCGCCCCTCGTACATCCGTACATCGTATCTCTCTTAATATACCGTCACTACTCCGGTTCCACGTTTCCGGTTCAGTTCATTGATATTATGCTCAGCCTCCGTTACACCTGCGGCGCGCGCCCGTTGCAGATATTCCTCTGCCTGATCGTAATTCCCTTCGAGCAGGGCTATACTACCCAGGTTGTTCAATGCCTGCGGTGTATCGGAAGGTACTTTCTGCATATATCGTTTAGCAGCTGCCACATTTCCCCGTTCAAGTTCCATCGAAGCCGCGTTGAGATTGGCTACCGGATCGTCCGGGAACATACGTACGGCGGTCTCAGTCAGGTAATAGTGTTCATCCGTACCTCTTCCGGCCAGTTGGGAAGCCTCGTAAAACTCATGCAAGCTCAGGTTCTGCGGACGATCCACTGCTACCCGGCGCGCCTCTTCGGCGGTGAACGGAGCAGCGATGTAATGGATGCGGTAGTCCGAACGGCGCAAGGCCGGGAACCAGTCCCGTATGATGGTGGTATAGGTAGCGCCAAACTGTTTCAGTTGCTGCTCTTTCGCATCCGGTTCGGACTGATTGTCTACAATGGCCAGTATGCGGTCTTTTTCGGCCAGGTCGGAGTCGACCAGCTGTTTCCGGAATCCGGCCCAGTCTTCGGGTGTAGAAGTTACCTCGAAATGCGACATCGGATAGTTGTACTTATCCACGATATAGGTACGCAACGTCTCCGCGCGCCCCTGCGCCAGACGGGCATTGTTGGCATATCCGCCTTCGGGCGAAGCATAGCCGTGTATAGTAATACGCGACACCTCCTGCATATCGGAGTCTTCTATCGAAGCCCGTATCCGCGCCAGCTCCGCAGGATTGTTGCGGAAGTCGGGATGCAACTCCGTACGGTTCACAGGAAAATCGATGTACGCGCTGCTTTCTTTGAAACGGTTCTTTACCATCTCCTGATCAGGGACCTGATAGACTCCCTGTGTACGGGGTACGTATGACTCATCGATAAAGCCAGGAATACCCGCGAGCAACCATTCATGATTCGCTTCCTGGCGATTGTCGCATCCGCACCAATCCTCTTCCAGATACAGTTGCGCGTCTCTCATCCAGGGTTCATAAGCGGCAGAAGCCTGATAAGGGATGTGCTGTTCCGAGTGACGGCTCCGACGCATAATGCGGTAGGCATCCAGTGGCAACAGATCGTTTCGTTCGGAAACAATCTCCCGCTTGCGGCCATATACATAGACATCCGGAAGCATCCGTTCCTGACCTCCTCCCCGTATGACTGGGGTCAGAGTCACATACTGATTGGATCTCAGATCTAATTCGCGGGTCAGTTGCAGGTTCATATTTATATGGAGCAGTCCGTCGGCCCCCTTCTGAAATGTCAGATTAGTAGCCCGGATCCCCTCCGAAGCAGTCTGTCCGTACATCCCCAGGGCGCACAGGCAGACAAATACAAATAACAGATTCTTTTTCATTGTTCCGGATGTTTATTAGAATACATACATGAGACTGATGGCGGCCTTTGTCGGGCCGAAATAGTTGTAACTGCGTCCTTTGGCTATCCGTTCGCCGCAGTTGCCACACTCGTACTGATCGTATCTGATATAGGCATATCCCACACCGATATTGGCCTCCAGGTTCCAGTGTTTACCCAATATCCACTGATATCCGTACGAGACACCACCTCCATAGAGATTTCCTTCATACCGGTTGTCCCGCAGCTTGTTCCACATACCGAACGGCATCTTCACACCACCGACATTAAATACACCCACATGTCCATGCAAGCCGACAAAATGGCCGTTAAATTTGTCACAGAACCAGTGACGGACCTCCGGCTGGAATAAGAAATGCTTAAACTTTTTACCGTTATCAAACGTCCAGGGATTGTAGTTGGCATACAAGTCCATAGTGGTTTTGGAACCCAGTCCGAACTCTGTCGCCAGATTGAATGTTGTGGTGAAATCAGCAATCAGATTGCTCTTGATCGCTATTTTCTGTCCATACATCGCCCATGTACCACTGATCAGTAGTGCCAGCAGAAATAGAACTCTTTTTTTCATCTGAATCACTTCATTTTTTATTTGGTTACTGTTTTCACCGGATTAGTTAGTCATACACTGCCCACCGTTCCGTATTCACTTTCAGGTGCATGGCACGGGACATAGATAAGGGCTTCAAAAGTTCTCCCGTCAGCATCATTTACGAAAAGTGATCCGGTGGCAACAGTTCCCACCGACCTCTCTTACGCAAAGGAGCTACACGTATTGCCCAGTATTTCGCCCGGGTCGTACACCTGTAAGTGTTTTTATAGAACAACCAAAAAATGTCATTGTTTCCCGACTAAGAATTATCATTATAATAAATGTTTTTTTAACACATCGACAACAGAGAAGGATTGAAACCAGACAACCGTAAGAATTATTAATGAATCGGGCTTTCTGTTTAGTTAAGAATTCTTATTTAGGACATTCCTGTAAAGAGAGGTAATTGTCCACTCAAATAGAAGGATTGTTTAGGATAAAGCACGTAAAAGTAAGAGATTTTCGGCGAATAAAGTCCACCCGGAAGAGTATAGAAAATCCACACATCGCAACAACGGATACTTATTGTCCGGGAAGCAAGCGTATATAAAAACCCCTCTGTTCTCTTTACGGATGAACAGAGAGGTCAGAAATGAATTTCAATGAATAACTAATAGAGAAGGATCTTATGTATTTCCTCTGATCAACCGCCCGTCTCTTAATAACTGATCTTGAACCCGGCATAGTAACTACGTGGCATAGCCGGTCCGTAGATATAGCCGGAATCCCGATCCGCACCTTTGTCGAAGTCTTTCTGATAGGCATTGAATATATTCTGTATACCCGCGTTGAGTTGCAGCACGGTCGAACGATATACGTTGAAATCATACGCCACCTTCATCCCGATGTCCCAGAAATCAGGAGTATTCACAGCTATATCATCCGCTATATAACCGGCGAAGTGGGGCACCAGCATCTTTCCGGTATACGTGCCTGAAAGTGCTACAGACAAAGGTTTCACCGGAGTATAGGTAGCAGTGAAGTATCCGTACAGATCGGGAGTACGCATGATCTTCTTTTCTGCCGGCGCCGCCTGGCTCCAGGTTTCCGCCTCATCGTACCGGCTGCGTTGCAGGGTAGCTCCGGCCTGTATCTGCACCTGCGTGAGCCAGGCCGCTTTTCCTTCTAAGGTCAGTCCCATCACCCGGGCACCCGACCCGTTGCGACGTTCGCGGATCAGGACTCCATCCCGGTAGGTATCTGTATCTTCCAGAACAAACACGTCTTTCAACCGGGTATAGAATCCTTCCACTAAGAGGTTAAACTGCCAGGCTCCTGCCCGTCGGTACATATCGGCCGAGACACTGAGGCTATGCGATTTTTCCTCTTTCAGGTTCGGATCACGTTCGATCATAGCTACATCCCCCCCCTACATTCTCCACATGCAGATCTTCGTCGAAAGCCTGGGGAGCACGAAAACCGGAAGCATAACTCATGCGCAGATTCACATCCGGTGTGGGGTTGAAACGCAGGTTGGCGCGGGGACTGAAAATCAGATGATCCATCAGGTTGTGCTTGTCAAAGCGTCCGCCGACCAGGATCCCCCACCGTTCGTTCTTCCATTCGTTCTGTACAAACGCGCTTCCGATGTTGATGATCTGGTGCAGGTAACGCTCATACCCCCACATATTGTCTTCGAGATTATCGCGGCTGTATTCGATACCTACTGTTAGATCGGCTGGCATGAAGAAGGCACGGCCGAAACTCCGGATGTATTGGGTACCTGCCAGAAAAGTCAGATCGGTAGTCTTACCGTACGCGTTGAGCGGATCTTCGCCCGGACCGTAATAACTGTCACGGTCTGTATACTGAGCCGATGTAAAAACACTCAGCCGGTGTTTTTCATTGGGTGAAAAATAGTCGAACTTCAACCCGCCTCCGTCAATAGAGTGTTCGAGCTGTTCGGCAATATCCGCTTCGTGAGGAGGCAGGTTGAGTTTGTCTCCTCCCCGTCGGAACTCCTGCATGTGGTGATACTCAAAAGTCAGCTTCGAATAGGTACTTGTTTTGAAATACGAACGCATACCTACAGTCTGGTTTTTCAATTTAGGCAGTTCGCTGAATCCGTCGCCGTCGGCATCGTAGGCCGAGCGGTGCCTGTTCTGCCCGAAAATATACAATCCGGCTTTGTGATCGTCTGTCACCAGCGAGGCATTGAGCGAAGTATTGTTGTCAAACACCCCTTTGGTACCTATCGAAGTGAGGGTATGAGCCAGTTGTCCCGAATTACGTAACGGCTCTTTCGTGATGATATTGATGGTTCCGGCAATGGCCGACGAGCCAAACAGGGCCGATCCTCCGCCGCGCATCACCTCTACCCGTTCGATCATACTGGCCGGGATCTGTTCCAGACCATATACACCCGCCAGCGCGCTGAAGATAGGCCGCGAATCAATCAGGATCTGCGTATAGGGGCCGTCCAATCCGTTGATACGTACCTGCTGAAAACCGCAGTTCTGGCAATTGGTCTCTACCCGCACCCCCGGCTGGAAGTTGAGCCCTTGTGACAGGGTAGCTGAATTGGTCGACTCGAACAATTTCATATCTACCACATTCACCAACGTAGGTGCCATACGGCGGGTGGTCTCGTTCCGGTTGGCCGATACCACTACGCCATCCAGCGTGATGGCATCTTCCTCGATCTCAAAATCCTCTTCCAGGGTAATCCCTTTCTTTAAAGTCACCGGACGCTGCACGGTCTTGTAGCCAATGGAAGAAACTTCCATCACAAATTCTCCTTCGGGCAGGTTTTTCAGGAAATAGTGCCCCGTCGCATCGGTCACCGTACCAATGGTAGTCCCTCTCAGGGCGATAGTTATATAAGGAAGGTGTTCACCTGTATGTTTGTCCAGCACATGTCCTATGACATTGGCATCCGATCTTTGCAACGGAGCCTGTGAGAACTGAGCAGTAACCTGACCTGCCACCAGGCAGAGCAGAAACAGCATAGAAATATATTTTTTCATTTGTGTACGTTCTTTTAAAAATCAGACAAGGGCAGCCTGCCGCAAGACGGCAGCCATACATCCGTATGCCCCATACATGTGTCTGCGATCAGCGCACGCACGGAGATGCCCCAGGTCAAAAAAAGAGATATATCCCGGAAATATCCGGTATCACAGACCGATACCGGAGCAGGCAGGAAATGAAAATCACCTTCTGTTTACACAACATATACCCCACTCCTTCCGATCTGAAAACATCGGTTCTGCGGACAAAGGATAAGGTAACGGTATGTCTGTCAGGCAAAAGCCACCAGACCACCGAAACTAAGTATCTGTTTCACACGAAGGAATCAATCTCCTGACTACTTACTAATACGGATCTGCAATATCCTTCTTTTCTCCGGCAGACAACTACCGGAACAAATCTTACATCGCAGATCAGTAAATCGTACACAAAGAAGGGGGGCGCGTAGAGAAAGGGTTCCCCGGAAACGTCTGAAAGAGCCGGTACAGGGAGCTGCCAGAACCACACAGGTAATGGCGGGAATAAAAAAGGGAAGTAAACCTGAAAGGAAACCTGCCGTATCCGTTACTACGTGCGAAAGCAGGTGAAGCAACTGAAATTCGGCCGAACTGTGTGTGTGTTCTGTTCCCCGGTCAAAAGGGTGAGAGTGTCGGATTGTCACCCCATTCACCACGTGTGTGTGGGTGAAAAGCGAAATACCTGTCACATAGCTGGCAAACAGCAAAGGCAGGAGTATCTTCAGCAAATGACGGAATGTCCGACTCACGGTCTGTTAAATTTCTCACAAAGATAGAGATTATCTTTCAAACAGACAATCCCTATATATAGGGTTTTTTAAGAGATATGCAAAGAGGGTCTTATTCTCAGTTTCCCCGTATTCAAGCTGTATAAACGATGTGACAGCTATCAGATCAGGATCCTGGCTATAAATTGTATAAAAAGGATCAGGAAAACCATAGCGATCGGATACACAGTAGCATACGCGACACTGGGTATGTCACTGTCTGTCATCGAATCAGCAGCCGCGAGCCCGGGTGTACTCGTCATTCCTCCGGTGATGGTACCCAGCAGATCAAGCAGGCTGATCTTACAGACAAAATAACCTGTCAGCACAGCCACTACCATAGGCACCACCGTGATGGCAGCTCCTACCCCGAAAAGCAGCAAACCACTTTCCCGGAACGTATCTACCAGATTGGCACCTGCCGAGGTACCCATCTCTGCCAGGAAAAGCAGCAAGCCCAACTGACGCAGCAATTGATTGGAAGACCCGGACATGGACCACAGGATGGGTCCTGTCTTTCCGATGGCACTCAGCACCAGAGCCGTCATCAGGATGCCTCCGGTAAGCCCCGGAGAAAAAGAGAAATCGTCACTGAAAGAGATATGGATCTGACCAAACAACACGCCCAGTACAATACCCATGGCAATGGGAAAGAAATCGGTATCGGAAAGTTGTTTCGCGTTGTTGCCCAGCAGACGCGCCACACCTTGCAGCCCCTCTTTCTCACCTACCACAGTGAGTTTGTCACCAAACTTCAGTTGCAGGTCCGGATTGGGTGCCAGATCGATACCACTGCGTCGTACCCGGGTCACCGTGCAACCGAAATTCTGTTGCAGGTTCAGATTACCCAGACTGCGGTTGATCATATCTTTCTTGGTCAGCAAAATAGATTCGATCTCCTGCGAGACTTCCAGCGGCAGGTCGCCCTCGATCTGTTCGCCCACTAATACCGCCAACTGCCTCATAGAATCTTCACTGCCTACCGCCTTGATCACATCATCCTCGTGCAATACAGTCTGCGCGGTAGGTATCAACAGTTTCTCTCCATGCTTCAGCCGGGAGATCACCGCCCCGGTCATCGCCCGCGCGTTGAGTTGCACCAATGTCTTTCCATATACATTCGGATTGGTGATACGGAAAAGGGCTGTTTCTAAAGAAGGATATTGCCCCCGACGCCCCTGTTCGAGCCGACGGGCCTCTTTTTCCAGATCTACCCCTAAAATTCTGGGCAGCAACTTGATAAACAGGATCACTCCGATCACCCCGAACGGATAGGCAATCCCATAGGCTATGGAGGCTAAAGGCGAATGGGTACTATCTATAGCTACTGCCAATCCGGGAGTACTGGTAAGAGCTCCCGCGATCAGTCCTACTACACTGGGGGTATCTAATCCGAACGCGTATTTCAGTCCGATAGCTGTGAGGCAGGCAAAGCCCACGATCAGCAACGTAATGATGATCAGTGTCTTCCCTTTACTGCGGAAGGAGTCGAAAAACCCAGGTCCGGCCTGGATACCGATCGTAAAGATAAAGAGCACCAGCCCGAAGTTACCCAGTTCTTTAGGGATCGTCACGCCGAAATGTCCGAACAACAACGCAATAAATATAACAGCGGAAACATCTAAGGAAAGGCCTTTGAAGCGAATGCGTCCCAGAATAAAGCCGAGGGCCACAATCAGAAAAAGCGCGAAATACGATGAATTTAAAAGGTCGGTAAACATGAACGCAACAGATTGGTTTCTGGCCGCAAAATTACATAAAAAAGTAAAGAGATGAAAGGAAAATCCCGCTTATACGAATTAAATTCTCTGACCACGCATCTCCAGATGCGCGTCTGCCCTTAGAAAGAACGGGCGATAAGGACCTGTTGTCACTTACCACCCGTCTGTCTGCAAACTTAAAGAAATAAGGGGTGTGAGCATACGGCTCACTATATAGTTTCATGGGGTGAGGTCATCCGTCAGGAACCTCCTTTGCCACCCGATGACCTGCCACCTGATCGGTCTGATAACTTCACCACAAACCGCGGAGAGAGTTTGCCAGCCGTCAGCCGTTCTATCTCAGCAAAAGTACTACTAAAGAAAAAAGATCATATTTCACAGGCTGTTTCATTTAATAATCATTCCTTTACATAGTGCCCTGCTTTTACAACCGGCCAACAGCTGATCAGTAGGACAACACTTCCATCTTCTGTAGCGTACACACCGCGCCGACCTCCGGATAATCCGTGATCAGCTCTTCTGTCAGATCTTCCAGCAGTACCACAGGGGCCACTTCAGATGTCCTTGTGTCACTGAAATTCCAGGTGGTCCGTACAAAAGTCCTCTTCTTTCCGTCAATCGTCAGGTCATAAAAGTAAGTTCCGTATTCCGTTCCTGCTTCTCCTTCCTCCAGGGATCTGGTCACAAAATCACCTTCGACGGCATCTTCGCCGAATTTCACCGGATAGATATAGACCTTCCCTCTGGTAGACTCTTTGTCCGTAAAAACAAACCTATATCCCCCTCCTGCCTCTACAGGAAGAGTAGCCAGAGCAGCGGCTTCGATAGCTTCCCTTTCGGTCTCCTCCGGATCTCCACCCATATATACCTGATACCGGTCTACGATCATCCGCTGTGTATAATGGTCTACGTGGATATCTAAGGAAAGAGAATGGCCGGAATTATCTCTGATCACAACCTCCGTATAGCCCAGTCCCCTGATGGTCAGTTCGATCTCACCGGAAACGATCCGGGCACCTACCACATCCGGAGCATACGAAAAAGCGGTATAACTCCCATCGCCTTCTTCCAGCGAATAGAGGTATGTATCCTTTTCGTAGGGATACCACAGATTCAATGTCGTATCTTCCTGATGCGCCAGTCGGATGGGCGGCCATTTGTCATCGTCGCACGCGGTCAAACATACTCCCCATAAAAGAATCAGGGAGATTCCGGTCCAATATACATGCTTCATACAGCAAAAGATATATAGTATATAATAGTATAAATGTATGGTATCTTTATTTACTGCACCGGAAGACCGGATTTTTTTATTTTGTATCACTTTTCCTGTCCGGGAACCTCCCGCTTGTAACCGGTTCTTCTCTATATATATTATTATAATGTAGTATATTCCGGACAGACCTATAGAAAAACCGGACAGTAACTCTTCATCTGGTTACTGTCCGGTTCTGAATGAAAAATACTTCCCGGAAGGGTTATCCGGAAATCATTCTTTATTCTTCTTCAGAAGCTATATGCTGTACGGTATAGATCGCTTCTACACCCGCATACGCTTCTTTGAAATCTGCTGTCACATCTTCCAGCAGTACTCTGCTGACTTTCGTGGCTATATCAGCACGGGTAGCCGCGGATGTTTCTAAGATCAGCGTTCTTACTCCCTGATCAAGGGTCAGTTCAAAAGTCTGGGAATAGGTTCCTGTCGTTTCTTCTTCCGCGGTAGCAGGTACGATCCGGAACCCGCCACTGATGGCTTTGTCTCCGAATTTTTCTTCATAGACATGCACCACTCCTTCCGTACGCGCTTCGTTGGTAAAAACGAATTTATATCCACCCTTTTCCTGTACAAGAATGGTCTTCAGGGCTTCTGTCTTAATCTCTTTCTCCTGGTCGTCTGTAAGTTCTCCTGTGATCGTAACACTCCGTTTATCCACAACCAGGTCTAACGCAGGATACTGTACGGTTACTTTCAATACCAGTTGGTTCTCTGCTTCATCAGTGACAATCACGTCCGCGTCACCAATTCCCACGACTTTCAGAGCCAGATTTCCTTTAGTATCTATCTCAGCTGTCACCACCTGGATGTCCGAGCTACTTGCTTCATAGGTTCCTTCCCCACCCGTGAGTTCATAACTGTGAGCTTCCGCATCCGGATAGTACAGGCTCAGCTCAGTGCCTTCATAGTCTTTTAAGGAAATAGGTGATACTTTGTCGTCGTTACAAGATGTCAGGCTAAATGCACAAAGGGAGAAGAATAAAATCCCCGATAAAAAAGTCGTTTTCATAAATTAATCAGTTAAATTATCATATACCCTTAGAAAATGTGCCAACCTCTGATATACTGCACGGGTATGGCGCGAAAACTTTTAAAAAAATCCTTTATTCTCCCTTCCGGAAGCCCTTCAGAACGAATTGACCCTCTCTGTTTTCTTACCTCTAACACATTATGGTTCGTACAGCCTCTTACCGGAAAAAACCGGGAAAGAGATATTTCTATCTTCTCTCCCGGCTTCACACACATTAAAAATAAACACACAATCCTAAAACATACGTTCTTTTCACGGGTACAGCGTACACACCAGAAAGACGTTCTATCCTTTATAGCCCAGTATAAGGGCTACCCATGAAAACAAGTTATATTCTATATTCATCCTTTTTTACCTTTTTAAATCCTGTATTACTTACTCAGGTTTCCGCATCGTAGATAAGCTCCTGATATACGGTATAAAGCCGCTGGCGCAAGTGCATCACCGCGTACCGTTTGCGGGAGATCAGTGTATTGAGTGCTATGCCTGTAGAGTCTGCTATCTCCCGGAAAGGGATTCCCTGCAATTCGGTCATTTCAAACACCACCCGCTGTTCTTCGGGCAACTCACAGAGTGCTTTTTCCAGTTCTTCCCAGACCACGGCACGCAACATATCGGTCTCCGGCGAAGCCTCTTCGTCAAACATCAGGTTAGCCACCTCCCGTACAAACGCCCCTTCCTCGTCAGACTCCCTGAAACAGGGCATTTCCTCTTCCCGCTGTTTGCGGTGGCGATCGATGATCAGATTACGGGTCACGGTATACAGCCAGGAAGAGGCCTTTTCTACTGTATCTTCGTCAAAGTCTACTTTGATGAGCTGGTAGAAAACATCCTGCAGGATATCCTCGCTCTCTTCCGCAGAAGTCACCCGCCGCTTGATAAACTGTCTGAGTTGCGACTGATATTTCCGGAAAAGTTCTGTGATCCGACGGTTTCGGCTGGCTTCCGGGCTATTAAGCTCCAGGTTGTTCATCGCCAGTGTAGGGGTCAGAAGGCCGCTTTCCATCCTGTTCTTCTCCTTGGTGCATCTCGCACATACGTTTACGGATATATTCCCTCTTCTGGCTCAACGACATACCATGCATCTCTTCGTGCATACGGGCATGTTCCCTGCGATCGTGCCAACGGTCGTGCCAGTGTCCCAGGCGTCCGGGGCCATGTCCTCCGAAAAGAATACGGGTAAGTAAAAACAAGCCTGCCGCCTGCATATAACTGATACCGCCCCAACCTGTCACTCCGGGAATAATGGCATTCCACAAACACATCACCACCGCGATAGCCACGGCAAAACAAGCGATACCGGCAAACAAATGCCACAATTTTCCATGCTTTCCTCTTTTCATCTCTCTGTATATATGTATATTTCTACCTGATAAACCAATGGGGAGTCACCTGCTCTACCGCGTGCAGGCTGATGGCCTCGCAGTACCGTTCGCACTTGCCACATCCGACACAGTCCTCTTCAAAACGCGGAATGGCATACAAACGGCCTTCCTGGTAGGTCATATCAAACACTCTTCGTTTGCAACGATTGACACAATTCTCGCAACCGGTACATTTATCTCTGTTGACTACCGGCACAAAAAGTCCGGTTCTTCCTCTTCCTGACATTATTATTTTCTTTGATTCTGTTAGACATCCGATTTCTGTTCTCTTCTTTCGGGCCCGAGCGCAGACATGTCTCTACAGAATAAGACGGGCGGAAAAGAAAAATATTTTAGACCGGAACATTTTTTTCGGATGGCCCCAACCAACACTCAGCTACACACTCAGGATCAAAGAGATACAAAGCTAAAAAAAATCCGGCAGGAACCTGCTGTCTGTTGTACAACAAAGGATATGCCACAAGATAAGGGCAGGACACGCAAAACTAATTTTTATCTGCAAAACCGGAGCATAGATTTGCTGCTTTCCCATGAGTTTCTTTTCTTTGTATGGGTTTTGGTTCTTCACCCGACAAATGGGACCGGTACCATATATACATATTTTAAATGAGAAATACCATACTCCTGCTACTTTTCACAATGTTTGTAACTGCCTGCCAGCCAGCAGACAGGACTTTCAGCAAATATGGCATATCTTTCACCTATCCTGCCGGCTGGCAGATAGAGGATAACGTAGAATCAAAAACTACTTCCCGGGTTCAACTGACCCGGAAAGGCCCGGATAGCGAAGGTATAGCCATTATCCGGATCTTCGATGAGGAAGACAAGGCCGGGACACACATCGATTCGTATACCATCGGTATGCGGCAGGAAGGGATACTGGAACATATGCAGATAGAAGAAAGAATCCCGGACTCGTATGGTGCTTACGCGGGTTCGTCTGTCAGCTATACAGGTACCGGTCAGGGAAAGCCCTATACAGGCAAGATCTATGTCCTGCAAAGCGGAGGACGTTCCTGCTGGATCATTACGCAGGAAGCACTGGCAGAACAGGAAGAAAACCGCCCCTGCCGGGAGTTGATGGAAAAAACATTCAGCATAGCTCCGTTGTCTCCTGTCCACAAAGAGTTTGAAGAGATATTTGACATTCATCCTCCGGAAGGATAAGATAGATCCAAAATCCACAGCGGATCTGTTCAGATCTCCGCAAAAGATGAAATCATATCTTATGAAAAAGAGGTCAGGACTACTTCGGAATACAGGTTTCTATTCCATGAAATACCTGTATCGCACCTATACCACGGAAGTGAAAATAAGATGCACCCGGATATAAAGATCAAACAGGAAGACGCAAATGTCAAGGTATAAATATAAAGACACAACTACGCGTCTGGTATGTTTGCACATAAAATGTGACGCATGGGGATGGAGAAACACATTCTTCCTGTAATTTCAATCGTAATTTCATTCGTAATCGTAATCATCTTCGCTGACCTTTGGTTGACTGCGTCGACCGTTGGTTCGCCAATCGGTCCATCGTAACTCGCTTCGCGTCTCGTATGTTTGCAGATAGGATCTGCCTATTTACGTTTATGACAGCTTTACATAGATATGCTTTCTGTAATTTCAATCGTAATTGACTTCTTCGACCGTTGGTTCGTAAATCGTCCGATCGTAAATCCCTTTGCGTCTCTACAGGAGTGCCAATGAATGGATCTATAATAATCAGATGTCATTTCAATCGTAAATCGTAAATCGTCCGATCGTAAATCCCTTTGCGTCTCTACAGGAATGCCAATGAATGGATCTATAATAATCAGATGTCATTTCAATCGTAAATCGTAAATCGTCCAATCGTAAATCCCTTCATGTTAACCCGATCAGGCTCACCGCCATAACGGCCATGCCGGCGATCATGCCATAGATGGAAATGTGGTGTTCGCCATATTCCCGGGCCGCCGGCAGCAATTCGTCCACCGAGATAAACACCATGATGCCCGCTACCCCGGCAAAGAGGCACCCCATCAGTGTAGCCGAAAGAAAAGGCATCAGGATCAGATAGGCCAGTATGGCCCCTACCGGCTCTGCCAGCCCCGAAAGCAGCGACAGCCAGAAAGCCCGCTTGCGACTGCCTGTGGCATAGTAGATCGGCACTGCCACAGCAATTCCCTCCGGGATATTATGTATGGCGATAGCTACGGCAATAGCCAGTCCCAGTGTCGGATTTTCAATCGCCGCCACAAAAGTGGCGATCCCCTCCGGGAAATTATGGATACCAATGGCCAGGGCCGTCATCACCCCCATCTTCATCAGCCGGTGATCCTGGGGAGGAGGAGTATCCATAGATTCTACACTGCGTACTTCGTGAGGATTTTCTACCGAAGGGACTAAACGGTCGATAAGTCCGATAAGCAGCATACCCGCAAAGAAGCAACCTACCGTGACTACCCGCCCCGCGGTGGCTCCCAGCTCTCCGGTCAGCGACTCCTGTGCCTGGGCAAAGATCTCCACAAAGGATACATAGATCATGACTCCGGCCGAAAGCCCCAGGGAAAAGGAAAGGAATTTCTTACTTGTGTTACGTGCCAGTATAGCGATCAGACTTCCAATGCCCGTAGCTAATCCAGCAAACAGCGTCAGCAGAAAAGGAATAAATATATTCTGGTCCATCATTATCTCTTTTTACTACAAAACAAAAACAGAAAGCAGGCAGAAGGGTTTGACAAATATAACAATTTCCTTTTTTTCTGCCTGCCCTGTCCCGCAAAGTTCGGACTTTTCCTTTATATCTTCTATATATATTCCGGGGTAAATCTGCCCTGCCTGTCTACCTGGAAAAAGGTAAAACAGCCGTTTTTCATGCTGCTTTCCCCAAAGTTCTTTCCCCTTCCGATGCCAGAATGCCCGAAAAAAACTATCTTTGCCCGCGTCCGGAAAAAATATGTTATGAAAAAAATGATCTTCCTCTGTTTGCTTTGGCTGTGCAGCAGCTTCCCTGTTTCTGCCGCAATTCCCATCCGGGTAGCGTGTATAGGCAACAGCATTACCTATGGTGCGCGTATTACCGACCGCGATACAGACTCCTACCCTGCTGTGCTGGGAAGCCTGCTGGGAGAGGCGTATCAGGTAGAGAACTTCGACCTGAGCGGCCGTACGCTGAGCCGGAATACAGGCAGACCCTATGTGCTGGAACCGCGTTATCAGGAAGCACTCGCCTACAGACCCGACATCGTGGTGATCAAATTAGGGACCAACGACGCTCAGCCCCGCTACCAGACAGGCAGAGAATCTGTCCGGAGCACACTGAACGAACTGATCGACTCTTTCCTCACGGTCAACCCCGACGCGCGCGTATACCTCTGCCTGCCTGTGCCTGTCTTCGGAAGCAACGACTACACGATCGACCCGGAACAGGTAGCAGATCCCATCTGTCAGTGGATCACCGAGGTGGCCCGGCAGCGTGAACTCCCCCTGATCGACCTGTATACCGCTCTCAGTGGACAGGAGGCGCATTTTCCGGATCGGGTACATCCCAATGAAGCGGGTGCCCGGCTGATTGCCGAAGAGGTATACAGGGTGCTGACGGAACAGAACAACGGACAAAAGTAAAATGAATCTTCACGGTTTGCGGATTGTAATTAAAAAATTCGTATCTTTACGCCGGAACAATCAAGTTTATATTGGATCTATCGTAGCTATGCTTTGCTCCGCTTCACTGTCCGGCGGATCTTTTCATCGTCCACATCGACATCAAAATCAACTTACTTGTTTATAGCGTGCCCGGATATTTTAGAGCGGAACTGAAACCTCCGGCTATTTTTTGTGTTCTCTCCTATATAAAGAGAGAATAAGTATTCACTAAAAGGCTATCCTTAGAAAATAGCTATATAATTTATGACATTTAAAGAACTTTATATCGCGGAGCCCATATTGAAAGCTCTGGAAAAAAAGAACTACGAGGTGCCGACTCCTATCCAGGAGCAGGCCATACCCGTAGCCTTACAAAAACGTGACCTGCTGGGTATCGCACAGACCGGTACCGGCAAGACAGCAGCATTTGCTATTCCTATCATTCAGTTACTGAACCAGCTACAGCCACACGACCAGAAACGGCAGATCCAGGCGCTGATCCTCACGCCTACCCGGGAGCTGGCCATACAGATCGACGAATGCTTCTCCGACTACAGCCGTTATACCTCCCTCCGTCACACGGTGATCTTCGGCGGAGTGAATCAGAAGCCACAGGTCCAGCAACTCCGGCAAGGCATTGATATCCTCATTGCTACTCCGGGGCGATTGCTCGACCTGATCGCCCAGAAATACATCACGCTGGAACACATCCGCTATTTCGTGCTCGACGAGGCAGACCGTATGCTGGACATGGGATTTATCCATGACATCCGGAAACTGTTGCCTCTGCTGCCCCGACGCAGACAAACGTTGTTTTTCTCCGCTACGATGCCTCTGGCTATCGCCAACCTGTCGAAATCTATACTTTACAAACCGGTGAAGGTAGAGGTAGCTCCCGTATCGTCGGTTGTAGATACAATAGAGCAGAGACTGTTCTATGTAGAAAAACCGGAGAAGAGCAAGCTGCTGCTCTCTATCCTGGAAAAAGAGAAGCGCAAAGCAGTGCTCGTTTTTTCACGGACCAAGCACGGAGCAGACCGCATCGCGCGGGTGCTCAACAAACAAGGTATCGGATGCGAAGCCATCCACGGCAATAAGACTCAGGTGGCCCGGCAACGGGCGCTGACCAATTTCAAATCGGGAAAGACCCGCGTGATCATTGCAACGGACATTGCTGCCCGGGGCATCGACATTGCTAATCTGGAGATGGTGATCAACTACGACCTGCCCGATGTGGCAGAGACCTATGTGCACCGCATCGGACGTACCGGACGGGCAGGTAATACAGGTACCGCGCTTACGTTCTGTTCGCAGGAAGAGAAAACCATGATCCGGGACATTCAGAAACTTACGGGAAAGAAACTGAAAACCATATCCATCCCCGCGTAACGAATCAGAAATCTTATAAACCACCCTATATATGGCTAAATCCATTTCGTCCAACAAAAGAGAGTTGGAAAAGAAAAAACAGAGCAAACGGCTCGAAAAACAGAAGCGTAAAGAAGAACGCAAAGCAAGCGGTGGCGGATCGCTGGATGATATGATCGCGTATGTCGATGAAAACGGAAGGATCACCGATACCCCTCCCGATCTGACTACCAAAAAAGAGGAGATCGACGCAGACCAGATCGCTGTATCTACTCCCAGAAAAGAAGCAGAAGAAGAGAGTCCGGTACGACAGGGTCAGGTCGAGTTTTTCAACGTCAGTAAAGGCTTCGGCTTCATTCGGGAGGCCGGAGGCAAAGCAGAAAGATACTTCTTCCACATCAGCAGCGCGCCTGCAACCATTACCGAAGGAAAAAAGTCACTTTTGAACTGGAACGCGGACCCAAAGGGATGAATGCCGTACAGGTCCGTTACGCGGATGAGAAAGCGACTGATATCAATAATTAATTAAATAAAGAAAAATGAACATTTATGTAGCAGGGTTAAACTTCAGCACAACAAGCGAAAGTTTACAGGGATTATTTGAAGGGTACGGAGAAGTAACTTCCGCACACATTATCAATGACAGAGAGACTGGCCGGTCACGCGGTTTCGGTTTTGTAGAAATGCCGGGTGACAACGACGCTCAGAAAGCCATTGACGAACTGAACGATACCGAATTTGAAGGTAAAAACATCAGTGTAAGTGTAGCCCGTCCCAGACCCGAAAGAAACAACAGAGGCTACAACAACCGTGGTGGCAACGGCGGCTATGGCGGCGGAAACGGTGGCTACGGTGGCGGCTATGGCGGCGGAAACGACAGAAGACGCTATTAAATAAGATATAGGATCGATCCCGACAGGCTCTGCCGCGCAGGAGGCTTGTCAGAAAGACGGGTTAACCGATACGGACCGGAATCTGTTCCGGTCGGAATATCCGGTTAAGGAGTGTTTCTTTGCCAGAGAAGGCTAACCCGGACCACGGGTCCGCTCCTTCCTGGTGTAAGGTATGTGTATGTGTGGCAATGGTCTGTGCCGGAAACCCGCATAGTGCTATTTGTCTGTCTGAAACTGGCAGAAAACATATGCAGTAAAGAAGATTTTTATATCCACCTACAATGTATAAAATAAGGCTGGCTCCTTTTTGTGTGGAGCCAGCCTTTTCTATACCTCTGCCAGGTAGAAACCCGGAAGAGGTTAATCAGTGATTCATTCGCCGAAATACCGGTTGTAAAGACCCTCAAAACCTTTGCCGTGACGGGCTTCGTCTTTACACATTTCATGCACGGTGTCATGGATCGCATCCAGATTCAGGGCTTTGGCACGGGTAGCGATGCGTTTTTTATCTTCACAGGCACCTTGTTCGGCATCGCGGCGTTTCTGCAGGTTGGTCTTGGTGTCCCATACGCAATCACCCAACAGTTCGGCAAACTTAGAAGCGTGTTCCGCTTCTTCCCAGGCATAGCGTTTGAAAGCTTCAGCTACTTCCGGATAGCCTTCACGATCTGCCTGACGGCTCATAGCCAGATACATCCCTACTTCGGTACACTCACCGATAAAGTGGTTGTTCAGGTCTTTGATCATCTCTTCGTCGCATCCTTTGGCCACGCCAATCACGTGCTCATCGGCAAAGGTCAGAGGACCACCTTCGGTAACAACTACCTCTACAAATTTGCTCGCGGGAGCCTTACACAACGGACATTTGTCAGGAGCAGCGTCTCCTTCGTGTACATGACCGCACACGGTACATCTGAATTGTTTCATTTTTTCTCAGTTTTTAATTAATTAGCCAATACTATTATTACGTGTTTGTCAGAAATTCATTTAATTCTTAGCTACTTCTAAACAATGCCGGCAGATCCCTTTGCAATAGTAGTGCATCTCATGGATCTGGTGCCCTTCGGATTGTATTCCCTCTATTCCGGAGGCAATCACAGGCAAAGGAAAATCATAGATCTTCCCGCAATTCCTGCACAGAAAATGACCGTGCATAGA
>Ga0192241_10247_pt1 | contig 29222 bp, 30 predicted proteins | sample Koala_Koa27_I3_FD_131239 | JGI IMG/M metagenome (GOLD analysis project Ga0192241, IMG submission 131239) | Enriched cells from koala feces incubated with labeled cellulose particles, San Francisco Zoo, California, United States - Koala_Koa2-7_I3 ... | reverse complement strand
AGACCTTTTAAGCCCAGCTTCTTTTTGACAATACAAAAAATATAATACTGACATTCCAACAAGTAAAATTGAAGTCCTTGCTGTCATGAACGAAGCTATAGATATTACTATCCACATTATCATTATGTAGAATCGCACCAAACTACTTTTGGTTTGAGATATAACATATACCGAGGACATAACGCCTAAACAACACGATGGCAATACACCAAAGTATATTGCGTTACCAATTCCACTCAATCTTGCAACTGTAAAAATATCATCTCTCGACTCATCCCCTAAATCAAAAACAATAATAGAATCAATAAAATTATATAGCTCAGGAAATGCTTTCATCAGTATGGCTAGTGAGCTTTCTATAAATATTACAATTACTAAGATGTAATAAAAATCAACATTACAAAAAAATGTTCTTTTGTAGTATTTATAAAGTAATTCGCTTCCGAATATACTAAAAACTACAGCAAACATGGACTTAATTATGTGAAATTCTCTCTGCCCATTTAATAAGCTTATCACAATATCCCAAATAGCTAGCAATAATATATAACTTAATATGAGCTTATATTCGCTTTTTAATTTCCATCTATTTGATGCAAGATACTTTATGCATAATAACAAGCCAAAAACTTCTAATATAATTTTGGTACTTAAAGGAAAGAAATCAAATACGATACTGTATACATAAACAAACAGTAAAGAATAGAAAATTATTTTATTTATCCACTTCTTCATTTATAATACTCATTGTAAATATGTATAGCTACATCCATATCTTGTATGTTGCAGATATTTACTTTCTGAACTTTTGACCTAAAAATTTTATTAAAAGATTTGGTAACATAATAACCTACATAACCCAATATAACAGTGAGTTTTGAAGTAACCAATTTTGTTTTTTTAATGGCAGGGTAAAAGATGTGTTTATGTTTTGCATTATATCTAAGCATTTCAGCAAATAAACAACCTTGATTGAAATGTGTTATCAAATCGGCCCTATGAATTTCTTCAAGCGCCTTAATAGCTGTTTCTGCCCAAATTGTCTGAGATGTTTTTACCCTTGGAATTCTATTATCCCAAGTATATGGTCCGCGCTTATACAATTGTGGATTTTCGTCTATGCTAAAACTATTCCTTCCTGTATTATCCCGCGAAGTATAACTACTTGGACAGGCTCCTGCGATTGTAAAGGGTTTTTCTATAACTACAAATGATTCACAAACACAAGCTACAGTAATTGCCATATATATATCTGGAGATAATCCGCCAATTATGTGATTTGTTTTACTCATCACTTTTTCTAATGCAATGCGCTTAATAAGTCCATGATAAACTCTCGGAAGATATTCATTATAACGAATACAGCCATCTCGAACAAATTTATTTAATTGAGTTTCACAGTTTTTGATTTGAATCCTCGAGTCGTTATATACATTCCACGAAATAGTTCCACTTTGTTCTTTTCCGTCAGGCCAAAAATAAGTAATCATATTTAACGGAGTAACATTATCGAAACCATTAAGTTTAGCCCATTTAGCTACATCAAAAATTGACGGTAGAATTGTATCATCATCTCCTATCATGCAAATATATTCACCAGAGGCCATCCTCATGGCGCTATCCATATTAATTACAGAATTAATGCGTTCCTTAATATGTATGTATACCACCCTACTGTCATTTATAGCTGACACATAATTTTCAATTTCGTCCGAATCCGAATTATCGCGAATAACTATCTCAAAAGATTCTGATTCATATTCTAATATTTGCTTTATAGCAGATATACAATATTTCTCTCTATTTCTTGTAGGGATAACGATTGATAATAATTCCATATAATTTTTCTAAACTTACTTTGTTACTCTACATTCCACCATCCGCAGGGAATTGCTAAAAATTTATTATAAAAATCTGTCACCCCAGGCAAAAGATCTTGATTTCCAAATACAGAATAATAATTATTTGGAAGATGAACTCCAGAGCAGCTTTGTCCGTTAGTTTTAAATTGACGAAGCGTTTCTATTTTATTATTGGATAGTATTCCATAAACCCAAAAATTAGGTTCAATGTCTTTACGAAGAAAAGGACACTGAATATCGTTCTCCTGCCATTTTATAGCATTTACTTTCTGAATTGAAAGTAAATCTTCAATTACTTTCATTGACTCACAACCAATATAACTATTCAGTTCGTTCATTGTTCCTGCAAATCCACGCATAGAAATATCGCAGTCTTTTGAGATTTCTCCATCTGTATCTCTGAATATATTACGACGTATCCCTTGGTCACGAATGAGCAAAGCCTTTTCGTACAACGTTTCGTCTTTGAAAATAACGGTGCCTCCGTCTATAGTATTTGGAAGTCTAACAGTTTGGAAAGAAAAGATTGAAACATCTGTTCCAAGATTTCCTACCATATTATTTTTATATTTACTTCCAAAAGCCTCTGCGCAATCATCAATTACCGGAATTCCATACTTTTTCCCAATATGATTTATCTCATCTACATATCCTATATAGCCACAATAATGATTGTGGAAAATCAACTTAGTCTTATCAGAAATATGTTCTTCTACACTTTGGGGACTTAACGTTCCAGTGGCAGGATCTATATCTGCCCAGATTACTTTCAAACCAAAAGTACATAAGGGCATCGTTGAATTCAAACAACTCATTGGTGATGCAATGACCTCATTTCCTGGTTCAAGGTCAAGAGCAGTCAACGCAATCTGAATAGCTGTAGAGAAATTACAAGTCGTCATCACATTTTCTACCCCAATATACTTGCGTAACAATCTCTCAAAATCTCTTCCCCATTTACCATATGTCAACTGTCCCGATTGAAGGATAGTTTCAATCTCGGGCAAATATTTTGGCATATATGGTTTAAAAAGTGGATTCATACAATTCTATTTTTTTACCCATGATTTTGCAGGAATGCCAACTACAGTTATACCTTCAGGAACATCTTTTGTAACCAAAGACATTGTTCCAACAAATGCATCTTGCTCTACTAAAACCTTATTCATAAGAACCGAATTGGGAGCTAACCACACATTATCCCCGAGTTTTGTCGACCCCATCATTAATACGGACGCTGTAATGACACAGTTTTTACCTATTTTACAACAATGCGCTATATGCGCATGATTATTTATTTTGGTATTCTCTCCTACTTCTGAATATCCTTCAAAGGCTTCATTTCCGATAGTGGTATTGTCACCTATCCATACATTTGCTCCAATATGAGTACCACCTACATGCTTAATACTTTTATGATAACCACGTATAGCTTGAAAACCTTCACTTCCGATAACACTACAGCAACCTATATAGGAATCCGATTCTATGATAGTTCCTAAGCGAATTACACTATTAGGTCCAACAGTTACTCTATCTTTGATAATGACACCATTTTCTATAACTGCAGATTTATGGATGTTGCAATCAACGCCGATTATAGGATCAGTTGTGTAATGGTCGTAAAAATCATAATCGTACCATAGCGAATTATGTAAATCATAAAATACCCTTTCTGGTGTATCTGATATAAAATAAACCATATCGGGATTTAAATAGCCAGCAATGTTATGATATACTTGTTGCGATAAAATAAGAGCTGTAACTGATGGATTATTTTTTATTGTATCTAAAAACTTATCGTTTGTCACATACGATAAAATTGAATTAAAAACCGTAGTATGATTACACAGATTTAATCCATGTATAACAAGATGGTCTAAATCTTCAAATTTAGTGTTTCTAGTTCCATAAACTGGACAAATCCCCAAAATATCAGATAGTTCTGATATTGTCACACTTCTATATTTCATGGTTTACCAGCCTTTTTTGATCAGTTCTACGATTCTCTCACGATTTTCGGCAGTCACCCACCAGCCACAAGGTATATGAACGAAGCTATTATACCATTTGTCCATATTTGGTAACTCCTTGCGTGACTCTTTAAAGATGCTATGAGTATCACTACGATGATGGAGGGGCGATGCCATTACACCTGCAGACTCCATCATCCTTATAAAATCTTCTCGACATTCCACCTTCATGGTATAAAGCCAATAAGAGGGGACCGTATTGGGAGAGTAGTCTACAAGAGTTACTCCGCTTATATCTGCTAAAGCATCATCATAAAATTGCCCATTAGCAATATATTTGCCAACAACCTCGTTAATATGATTCATTTGAATAAGTCCAATTGTTGCGTTGACGTTATTCATTGCATACTTATATCCAACTTCAGTTATATCATTTTCTAATCGAGAATGAGTTTTATCAAGTCCAAACCAACGAAGTTTCAATGCCCGATTCATTTCATTCTCGTTCTTCAATGATAAAAAGCCACCATCTACTGTAGTCAAATGTTTAATCGCTTGAAGAGAGAATATTGTGTAAGAAGAGTTACATCCAACCATTTGGCCGTTGTACTTACTTCCCAGTGCATGGGCTGCATCCTCAATGATAGGAATATTATACTCTTCAGAGATCTTATTAAACTCATCCATGTCACAAACCATTCCAGCGTAATGTACCAACACAATTGCTTTCGTTCTCTCCGTTATGAGAGAGCGAGCGCATTGAGGATCAAGCAATCCATTGTTTGGATTTACATCTCCCCATACAATTCTACCCCTAACCATTGCGATACTAGTGTTAGTGGGTTCAGCTGTCATTGGTGTACTAATCACCTCATCTTCAGGATTTATACCTGCTAAAATCAAAGCTATGTGTAAAGCATCCGTTCCAGAATGAAGTGATAAAGTGAGAGGATTTCCTATATATGATCGAAATTTATTTTCAAAATCAGATACAGCTTGGCCCGTTGCAATATATCCACTATAAAGTATTTCCTCTATAGCAGGCATCATTTCAGAAGTCGGTGCAATATAAGGTTTAACTAATGGTATCATTTTATTTTTCCTCAAAAAAGTTTTTTAATTCTTCCTGCATATAGTCAAGCTTCAAAAGTTTTTCTTTCATTTGCTCAATATTCAAAAGCTGTGTATTATCAGAGTTATACTGTTCTACATCAACTCTATGTCCAAATGTATCGACGTATTTAGAATAGTTCAAATCACGAAGATCTGCTGGAACTCTGAAAAAGTTACCCAGATCTATGGCCTTTGCCATTTCTTCACTTGTACAGAGTGTTCAAACATCTTTTCACCATGACGTGCACCAATAACTTTAACCTCATTGTCTGCATGGAAAAGTTGTTTCACAGCTTGAGCCAAAGTCTCAACAGTAGCAGCTGGGGCTTTTTGGACAAACAAATCTCCAGGATTTGCGTTTCTAAATGCAAAGAGAACCAAGTCTACAGCTTCATCAAGTGACATCATAAAGCGTGTCATTTCAGGAACAGTTACTGTCATTGGCAATTTATTCTTAATCTGATGAACAAACAAAGGGATAATTGAACCACGTGATGCCATCACATTACCATAGCGAGTAGCACAAATCACAGTTCCATTTTTAATTGCTCGTGGATCTCTAGCCTTAGAAATTGCCAACTTCTCCATAAGAGCCTTTGTCATACCCATTGTATTAATGGGATATGCAGCCTTGTCTGTTGAAAGTACTACAACTCTTTTTACTTTGTTTCTAACAGCAGCTTCAAGTACATTTTCAGAACCCAAAATATTGGTACGAACTGCTTGCATCGGATAAAATTCGCAGCTAGGCACTTGTTTTAAAGCTGCAGCACTGAATACATAGTCCACACCAGCCATGGCGTTATTTATACTTTCGAAATCACGTACATCACCTATGATAAAATTAACCTTGCTATCCTGCAACATATGTCGCATTTGGTCTTGTTTTTTCATCACGGCTAAAAATGCGGATTTCCTTAAAATCCTCATTAATAAATCTTCTTAAAACCGCATTGCCGAAAGAACCAGTACCTCCGGTAATTAATAATGTTTTGTCCTCAAATTCCGACATAATTTTATGATTTACAGTTATTTGCCAATTAAATATTTTAATTTTCCTTGATTGAAAGGCCAACTCAATATGGGCAGTGTTATAATCATTGCGCTACAAAAAATATAAAAAGCCACTTATTACCAGAAGAAAAAAGAAATTCAAGTAATATATTTCTAACTATCCAATGTGTTATTAAGGAAATAACAACATTTAGACCCGCATATCTTAACATTGAAAAGAATACAAGTTAAGCGCCTTAAATAAATTATTCATTAATATAATAGCTGACACGCTATAGATATACCAAATACAAAAAACCAGCCAAGCTAAAAAGCGTTACAATTATTCGTTACAAAAGTATTCTGTCTTGCAAATAGGACGAATAAGATTATAAAAATAATTGACGAGCTGGATGAAACTTCCTAATCACCCTTTCTAAGTAAAAGACTATTGAATTAGCTAACTTATTTTCACCCGCAATATTGTAAAGTTTTGATATTATCAAAAAGCTATAGTATTTATTGCTTCTGAATAAACTTTCACCTTTGCTTATATTAGATTGATCATTCAACAGATGAGCGTATCTCATTCTTCCAATATATAAACGCAAAAACATTCTGTTTATTAATTCATCGTCATCAATCTTAAACAGTTTAATAAAATGCATTTCACAATTAAAAAAATCAAGAGGACCTTTATATATCTTCTCTATATTGGTTGAATGTGATAAACTGTGAGTTAACAATCTATATACACAGGTCACTTCAGGAATGAAGCCAATTTTACTCCTGTATGAATACCATAGAACTAAAGGATAATCCTCAGAATAAGGCAAATTGATTGGATCAACTTCATCAACATATTCTCTAAATGATTTCATAGAGAAACACATGGTAAGAGCTGCAACGTGATTATTAAAGAGATTTTCCCGAAATGTGTTATTGTCTGAACCAAGAATACGGTTTGAGTATTTCTTATCTTTATCTACATACACAGAAGCATGCGTATGTACAAGACCATATTCTGGTTGAGATTGTAAATAGTGTACTTGCTTTTGTAATTTTTGAGGATCGACCCACCAATCATCACCTGCACAAATGGCTATATATTTTCCTCTTGAAAAGGTTAGTATATTGGTAAAGAAATTAGTTCTAGCACCTAAATTTTTACCATTTTGCACCACTCTTATCAAATCAGGATGCTTTTCTTGATAGCTAAGGCATTTTTGTACAGTTGAATCTTTACTATAATCATCACATATAATTATTTCATATGCGAAATCACATTTTTGATTCAACATGCCTTCTATTGTTTTATCAATAAGATGTTCCTGATTATAAGTAAATATAAAAGCCGATGCTATAGGATTTGGCATCAATTTACAAATATCTTGATATATCATTTTAATTTTGATTTGAGTATTCCTATGATATTTATCTTCTCATTTAATTGTTTAAATGAAAGTAAGAATGAAAAAAAATGGGTATTATACCTACTAAGTATCTATAAATGTCTGAAAAAGATAGGCTAATTATAAAGCAAGACAGGCATAGTAAAAAATGAGGTATATATATCTTTATTACATCACTGGAAATTTTAACTCTGTAGCGTTTTTTTTGCAAATTGCCCACTCTTGGATCATATAATAAATATAAATTATGATATACGCAACGCCTAATCCTACTAACCCAAAAAAATGATACAAAGTAAGGTTTGCAACCAACATTACACAAAGAGATACAAATTCACCCCAAAAGAATACTTTAGAGTCTCTTTTTGCAATAATAGCATAAGAGCAACACCAACTTGGGGCCTTAAAGAGTATAGCTAATATGGCAAAACAAAGCATCAAATCAATTCCCAAAAACTCGTTTGAATATAATATTCCTATACCAATCTTACAAAAAATCATAAATACTGATATGAATGGCGCAATCAATATTATACTCATTTGCATTTGCTGATTTATGGCAACAGAAAAGGCTTCTGAATCTTTAGCAACTGAAGACAATCGCGGGAAATACTCTTTGCTCATAGCCGAAAATATCATTCCTACGTATGTATTTATTATAGCAAAACCTGCTGTATATAAACCTACATCTTCCAAACCTCCATCTTTACCAATAAAAATCCGGATAATATATGTAGTCCCTGTTGTCAATAATGCACTTAAAGAAATAAAAAACCAAGTTTTAGCATTACATAACCTTCGGAAAAAGTCTCCTCTATCGTAACTGCGGCTTTCTCTAACTTTATCTTATTAGAGTAGTACCAGGATAATATCAGATTAATTAGATACATTAAAAATATCGATGGTCCAATCCCTGCTACCCCCCCCAAAAAATAATAACAAGGTAAAGAAGATAAAAGTCCTAATGCATTCCCTAATACATTAGACTTTGCCATAAGGCGTAAGTTTTGTGTTCCCTGCAATAGTGCGTTCTGACCTTCAGATAGTAATCTAAAAAAAAACTGTTACTGACAGTAAAGCGAAAGTAATAGTATAATCATGATTGCCAAAAGAGAGAACACTCCAATAAGGAGACAATACTAAACAAAGTAAGCAACCGAAAATACCAGTTCCCCAAACTATATTTTTAAATATCTTACTTATCTTTGATAACCTTATTCTATTCTCTTCCTGATTCGCCTCTGAAATATCTCTAATCGCACTCGTAGCAAGCCCCAAGTTAGAAATACTATAAACGACGTCAAGTGACGAATTTAACATTCCTAAGACACCAACCCCAGTAGGGCCTAAAAAAACAGCTAAAACTTTGGATCTAATAATAGCTATTAATATTTGAAATACCTGTACGCCACCCAATAGGGATGTCCCTTTAAGACTAGCCTTAAAATTGTTCTGCCTCTTTTGTTGATCAGAAGACATTTAGTATCTATTGATTATGTTAACAACCGTTTTAACTTCCTCTTCCGTCATCACCGGACTTATGGGCAAGCTCAGCTCTTCGTTGTGAATCTGCTCTGTGATGGGGAAACTCCGATTGTTCCACTCCTTGTAGTACTCCTGCTGGTGAGGAGGTATCGGGTAGTGGATGACGGTCTGCACACCATTCTCCGCGAAATACTTCTGAAGTTCGTCACGCTTCTTGGTACGAATGGTAAAGATATGAAATACGTGGGCATCCCAATCTTTTACTATAGGAGTGATGATGGCAGGGTTGGTGATATGGTCGATGTAATAGCGAGCAACTTCTTTACGGAGTGTCACATCCTTGTCTAAATGGTGCAGCTTCACATCAAGCACAGCAGCCTGAATCTCGTCCAAACGGCTGTTACGACCAATGTACTTGAATACATACTTCTTGGTGGAACCGTAATTGGCCACGGCACGAACCACACGAGCCAGTTCTTCATCGTCGGTAGTCACCGCTCCGGCATCGCCAAACGCGCCCAAATTTTTGCCCGGATAGAAGCTATGACCTGCCGCATCGCCAAGCGACCCTGTTTTCTTACCGTTGAACTTACAGCCATGTGCCTGTGCATTGTCCTCCACCAATTTAAGATTATGCTTCCTACAGATTTCGCCAATCCTTTCAGTGTAAGCACATTGACCATAGAGGTGTACAATCAAAATAGCTTTGGTGCGTTCTGTGATAGCAGCTTCAATCTTCGAGTCATCAATCTGATATGTCTCGATACTCGGCTCCACCAACACAGGTTTCAAGCTATTTTCACTAATGGCAAGGATAGAAGCGATGTACGTATTTGCAGGTACAATCACCTCGTCACCAGGTTGCATCACTCCCATTTCTACATAGGCACGGAAAATCCAAATCAACGCATCAAGACCGTTAGCACAACCCACAGTATATTTTGTTCCAATATGCCGAGAGTAGTCCGCTTCAAACTTCTCGTTTTCTTTTCCTTGAAGGTACCAACCGCTATCTACTACGCGATTAACAGCTTCGCGTATCTCTCCAGAGTACTTCTGAGTAATCTTTTGTAAGTCTAAAAACTTAATCACAATTATTTATTTAGGTTTTCAATTTCTTCTTTTGTCATCATCCGGATAAGTTTGGCAGGAATTCCACCAATTATTGAATAGTCTGGGAAGGATTTATTGACAAAGCTATTCGCAGCGACAACACAAAACTTCCCTAAAGTTACATTGGGCATAATGATAGCCGATGCACCTATCCAACAATGATTTCCAATGATTACAGGGCCATGTTGTAATGGGAATATACATTGCAACAGCTCACTTGCATTAGGTCCAGAATCAACCATTACATTCACATTTTGTGCAAAAGTAACATGATTTCCTATCGTAAGGTGATCTGAATATCCATTCAGAATAGTATTCATCCCAACATATGTATACTCCCCAATTATTAATGGGTGTTCTTTGCTTCCAAATGCAGAAACTCGCTTCGATATTTTTACGCCATCTGCTATCGTAATGTTATTGATTGATGAAGAAGGATCAATCTGAACATTCTTGCCTAATTGAATATTTGAATATATCATGGTGCAAATTGCTTAAGTAACGTTATTATGTAATCTAAATGCTGTTTATTTAATCTATGATGGATAGGAACAAAGAATGCACTCTTCCCATAGAATACACTAGCTTCTATCCCATTGCCTTGCATATACTCTTTTAATAAGGAATAGTCCATATCTTCAGCCCATTTAAAAAGATATACTGCAGGATATGTACCTTCTACCAATGAGAAAAACGGCTGAACACCTAATCCGCTCAGATTCTCTTGAAGATATTCATAGTTATTCATCCGCTTTTGCAACATATCTGATAGAAGTGGAACATACAAGGATAGCGAACGAAGTATGAATGATTCTTGCTCTTCTGTTATTTGTGGAGATAAAGTAGACAAGTCGTACTTGTGAGAGACCAACACTCCTCCAATTTGCATAGGGAAAAACTTAGGAAGGCTATATATGGCAAAATCACCAGTCTTTCCAGTCATTCTATCTTGATCGTTTGAAGCAAACGACAAGGCACAATCTTCTATAATGGGCAATCCATATTGAAGGATTTCTTTCATATTCGGGCATGGATACCCGAATTCATGAATTACTAAAATAACCTTGGTTTTCTCAGTAATCTCTCGTGACCATTTACACATCGTCTCTATGGTACGTGTTATACAGCCACTCACATAATAGTTATTGGAAGTGGTAAAAATGGTCACCACATCATCTGTAGATAAATCATAAAATGTCAATGCCACCTTGATTGCTTCGCGTGCTTTTATTGTAAGGCAATAACTATGGAATCTTTGGTTCAAATAATCTTTGGCACACGTAGCGTCTTCAGCCACCATCCCCAAATCGCATTCCATAAATGGAGAAATACGAATGGTGGGAGTTACTTCTACTGTAGGATTTACAACAAATCCATCTCTAACTTCTATACTCATAAACCATACTCATAGATGTCATAGCACATACCCCTTCCACCAAAACCTTCTTTTTGAAAGATGAGAGACTCATTTAATACATGTCCCATTTCTTCTGTGGACTGACCAAAATCAAAATAGGGATAATTAGTATATTCTTGATTTATGATATAGTCGAAAAGCAAATCAAGTACACCTAACTCTTTACCTTCAACACTGGCAGAAATATACTGTGTATGCACTACTTGCTTGGTAAGATACAGCAACGTACCCCCTAATACTTTTTCGTCCTTATAAGCTAAATAGAGCTTTATATTTTGTGGGAATCGAGACTGGAGCAACTGTATCTCTTCGAGGGTATGCACCGGAGCCACTCCATATCGATTTTTTAGATTAGTGTTGAGAATTTCCCAAAAAGATGCAAAATCGTCACTTTTACACACTGTAATATTATTAGCAGTAGCTTTGCGTATACCAGATTTACGAGACTCAATAAACTTAATTTTGTTGCTCTGCATAATAGTAGATGAAAGATTTCGCCCAATAATGCGAAATGATTTGCTATTGCGAAACATTGCATAGAGATCTTCCTGTGCAGGTCGTTGGTGATAGATCCATGGTACAGCCTTATATATTACCTTTTCAACCCCTTGCTGTTTGAGGTAGCTATTGATTAGCGCAAACACATCAACCATTTCTAATGCCGTGACTTTGTCATTCATTATCATGCCACCATAAGTCAAACCTTGGTGAGAAAAGAGCGTATGACCTTTCTCATTAGCGGGGAGCAAAGCGTACAACTTACCTTTGCGGTATATCATCAACGAATAATCAGAGAATCTATCAGAATGATAATCCATATAATTACGGTCGAACAGGAAAGTACCGTTTTTAGAATTTGCCACAAATTGATTCCAAATATTTTTCTGTCCTGGGGTGTTTCTTACTTTTTTAAACATTTCGGTAACCGTTTTAATTTTTTTCGTTATGAGCGGCTATCCCATATTTATTCAATAATCAATTTGTTTTTACCCCCCCCCCCGTTTACATTTATTAACATATTAATATCTTTCATTTTATTTATTACTCCTTCTTTAGTAATTGTGCCCACACACTTTGCAGGATTTCCAACCCACACAGTATAAGCAGGCACATCTTTAGTCACCACACTACCCGCACCAATTAACGCATACTCGCCAATGGTGTGACCAGCAATGATAGTAGAGTTGGCACCAATAGAAGCACCACGCATCACAATGGTCTTGAAAAATGATTGGGGATACTGCTTGGAGCGAGGCACAAGATCGTTGGTAAAGGTGACGTTGGGGCCGACGAACACATCATCTCCCAAATGTACACCTTCCCAAAGCTGCACACCGTTCTTCACCGTAACACGGTTTCCTACAACCACATCGTTCTCAATAAATACATGTGCACATATGTTACAGTCATTTCCAATAACAGCCTGAGGTAAGATGACACAAAATTGCCAAATATAAGTATTTTCACCGATGTTTGTACTTTGAACATCTGCCAATGAATGAATCTTATTCATTTCTTATATTCAATAAAATCGTTATAATCTCTGATATAATCATTCTCATCATACACATGTGAAGCCAATACTAAGCATACTGCACCTGAAGAAAAATCATCAAGTGTCCGCCAGATACCCGGCACAACATAGAGTCCTTGATAGGGACGGTTGAGCATGAAGGTACGCTTAACATTGCCATCATCTAAGGTCACCGTAAAGCTACCGCTGGCCGCAATAATCAGTTGACTCAAATATTTATGAGCATGACCACCTCGACTCTCCCCACCAGGTACATCGTATAAATAATAGGTACGTTTAACTTCAAAAGGCACCGTAAGGTTATTCTCCACAACGGATATATTACCATTTCGATCACTATGATGACAATCAAGCTCTATCATGGTACAATCATAAACACTACTTTTTCCATTGCTGTAGGCTTGAAATTCATTATAATCATAGATGTAGTCATCCTTGTCATATGAAGTTGAAGCAAGGATAAGAGCAAGAGAATTAGTCGAAAAATTGTCCATTTTACGCCATAAGCCTTCCGGAACATACAGCCCGCGGTAAGAGCGGTTCAGAGAAAATGTCTTCTTTGTTTTTCCATCATCCAGTATTACATCGAAGCTACCTGAAAGAGCAATGATAAACTCTTCATTCTCACGATACGCATGACCGCCACGAGCTTCACCGCCTGGAACATCATAAATCCAATAAGTACGTTTAATAGCAAAAGGTATCTGATTAAATTGTTCCACAAACGATAAGTTACCACGCTTATCAAGGAACTTTGGAAGTTCAATAATCTGAGGTAAAATTTTCATAACTAACTATTTCAAATTTTCAATCATCCATAAAAGTAAGCGCTCAACCTCTTCCATCCACAGAAAATCAGCAAGGTGGAAAACTGATGTGTAAGCGTCCCCAAAACAGCATACCACCTCAGGACAGATATCTAAAAGTATCCATCAAAATCTTGGAACTATGTCTTTATTAATTAGATGAATACAGCACAAAGCTAAAAGAATTAGCATAAAAACAAGATACACATTTTAGATACTTACAATTGAATCATTAGTAGTTTAAACCTTCCTAAAAAAGGAAAAGTAAAACTTTCACATATAAACTTAGTTTCATTTCATACCTTGTAAAATCAGCATTGCATAATTCTTTATTTTATTAGCGTCCAATTTTGACGTGTAGCCTAAGGAAAGCCGTCACTAGGTAGTTTTTTATATGCTAAAAAACAATATTTTTCTTTAATGTTTTTGCATTTTTTAATCTAAGACCAAGAGTGATAGTGTTTATAATCCTTATGACCTTTAACAATTTCACTGAAGAATTTCTTGGAATAACCTAACACGGATACTTCCTGTATCTTGTAAGTTAAATAGAGATGATGTATAAATACAGTTACCCTTATCATTTATCGCTTCTGAAAAACAGAGAATTTATAAGTTTTGGTTATTGTTATACAGCTATAAAGTTTGATTTTTATCCCGACTCTTGGGAAACATCATTTTTGAACCCAATCCTAGGTAGTCACCTAATATACCAATTATAATGAAAAAGGCACAACTTTCTTCAATTTGTGTTACTAGAATACCAAAAAGAACACGGTACTCAATCCTATCTCTCCCTAAATAATCTCAGGCAATGATTACTTTACCTGTATGGAAAGAATTGAAACTTTTCTCAGAAGGCAAGCACTGTTCAGACACAATATCATTACCGAGAAAAGTAAAATAACAAAGCCGCTGTTTGGCATTGAAAGTGAAATTTTTCGAGATATTCACTATCAAGCATTACTTTATTATCTTTATTGAGGTCTAATTAAAGTATTCACCAAAATAGTTATGAGATATTTTCATTCATCAATATATTCCCACGGGTAAGGATTATTCATTACATTCTGAAACTCCGTAATGGCTTCCTGTTGTTCAAGAGCTAGTGAAGTGGGATTCCAAGAGGCGATAATGGCACGAGCTTCGTCCGCTAAAGGTTCGTCGAATACTTCACCATAACAAGCAGTAAGCAGACGAAGTTTTAGCAATGATGCAGGCAGGACATCAAGGATGTCCCAACAACGATCCAATATTTCCTGAACATGTTTCTGCTTCTCACCGTGATCTATGAACGAAGCACTATAATCCATCAGCAGTGCAAGACAGACATTTGCCTGTTCTTCAGTAGTAGAACCTTTGGCACCAAAGTTATACAAAGCCGTGGTCAGACGATAAACTTCACCATTACGACGGGAAAGGTCATCGCTATAGACCGGACTCCCGTCCATACCTAAATACATCAGTTCGTGCGCTGCACGCTGAAGAGCAAATGTTTCTTCGGAAAGAGTCATAACTATTTATGATTTCAAATTTATGATTTATCGGCCATCAAATGATAGCTGTCAATTATTCGATTACTTCTATAAGATCCGGATGGATAGTGGCCATGGCGACAGCAATAACGCCTTGTACTTCTATAACCACACGGCGATCACGTGCACCTTTCACTTTCAAGAAAAGCCCCTCCTGCCCTTCAAAATCACCACCAATAATGCGGACTCTGGTACCTTTGGACAAATTCAGTTCATCGGGTTGAAAATATAAAAGATGATCGTTGTAGGTACCGGCAACAGCGATGAAACGCTGCATCTCGTTGTCGGGGATAATTATTTTCTGACCACTGCGGGTATCAGTTATATATTGCAAGTATGTGACCTGTGACTTAACACGCTTCACTTCAGTAGGACAAGCATGAACAAAGATCAGATTATGAACGACGGGCACTAAAACACGAACTTTTTTACCTTTCTTTATACTTATCTTATATTGCATCGGAATAAAGCAACCCAACTTTTCTTTTTCAAGTAGTCGCATAGCATCCAACTCCCTGCGATAAGTAGCACGCATGGCATACCATATTTCGCTCTCTTTCTCCACTTCCATTTTATGATTATTTCAGAAAAGGGTGTTCTCTCGGGGCTTTGAATTCCTTGCATACACTTGAAATTCAACCATTTGCGAACGCTTTATGTAGAATATAGCAAGCTTTGCGTTCTTCTTGCCAACAGATTTTCTGTAGTAGTTCATTACCTTACAGGTAAAAAGCTATAAACGAACCAGTCACAAACAAAAAGTGTCTTTTAGACGTTCGTTTAATGGACGTCAATTTTTTTTAAAATGGGAGATAAAGAAAACAATAAAACGAATAGATATTAACAGATATTTTCAGTCCCATTTTGTTGCTCATAATCAAGATATTAGCATATAAAAGAAGTAATCACAAGAAGATTTTTTATCAAACATTTTGTCGTTTCCAAAAACACCTCTATCTTTGCGTCCATTAAACGAACGTTTTTTAAAACACCTTCAAAAACGAAGTTACCAATCTAATTTACAGCTATTTGAGCCCAACAAAAAATCACATTCTTTTCACTTTTCTTCTCCCCATTACCATATCTAAACTTTAATTTCTACTTTTGCGACATTTTTAACTGTAAATATCAGTTAAATCCACAATTAAAATTTATATAATATGAAAGATTTTAAAAAAAGAGAATCAGAATGGATCTGATACAAAGAAAAAGTCTCATCAAGTTGGAAATCAGAGTACAAGCAGTAGCAGAACAGTAAGCAGAATTAGTATAGTCGATGAAAATTTACTGGCTGAACGGTATTATGCAGGTACAAAAACTCACATGTATGTAGGAATTCTAAGAAGTTTCAAATTAGGCTATTTCCGAGGTCTAAATATCAACACCATAAGCGATTTAGGAATGCATTTATACGAATCGGGTGACGGCTTAAAACACGAAAAAGGAAAAGATACTTTATTGGAACTAAGCAGTTTAATGACAGAACTAAGAAAGGTATGGGCAGTGATACAGAAGGAAGATACAGAACACATAGATCCATATGGATATGATGTAAGGATAAATCAGTGATAGTTTACTCCAAAGAAAGGACATAACTTTGCCCCGTCAACCTGACAGTGGAAGGGCTACACCCTTTCGCCCGGATGGTGTAGCCCTAAGCATAAAAGGGTGTAGCTATCCGGAGCAAAGGGTGTAGCCATCACAGAAGGTTGATTATTAACAATTTATATTCAACTAAAATTATTAAAATGGAGAAAAAGATGTTGGGTCACCAACCAAATCATGTAACGAAAGAAGAAAGAGTAGAAAATCTATGGAAAAAACTGATCAGGCAGGAAACCGATTTATCCGAAGAAACCATTGCATGGATGACACGACGTATCCTACAATTGACAGACTATATGCCATACGGATGTGCACTGATAGCCTACAGGAAACAAAATGGAGAATTCTACATGGCAAGAGGAACACTTATTTATTATGAATCCGATTTCCATCGGAAATACGATATTGAGCGCATCAAGAACCACGTAGCATACTGAGATATGGAACAGCAAGGATGGAGAACCTTCCAGATTGAAAACTTTCTGGAATGGAAACCGGTGGTTTAAATGAAGAATAAAGAATGAAAAATAAAGAATGAAGAATTATGGATTCATATTTATTACATGATGCCAATGCAGGCAATAACTTTAAAATTATGATGATGATACAAAAAGAAGGAATGAAAGGATATGGTATCTACTGGATGCTGCTTGAATTCCTAAGGTTACAGAACGGATATAAAGCCGATCTGAGGGTGCTGCCTATCCTGGCACAAAAGATGAGAGTGACAGTGACTACCTCGAAGCGAATTATCTACGATTATAAACTCTTTGAGGTGGACGATACAGCCTTTTCATCGCCCGGGCTCATCCTACGCATGAGACCCCTGGAAGCCAAGCGAGAAGCGAACAGAGAGGCAGGCAAACATGGAGGACTGGCTAACCAACAGAAAATCAGGGATGCAAAGGCAAGCAACGCTTTAGCAACAAATAAAGAGAATAAAGAAAATGAAACAGCCCCCCTCTATATCTCCCCAAGGGGAGACAGTGAAGAATGAGGAGATTCTTCTTGTTCCTCCAGAGTATGCACTCAACAGGCAGACGCACAACTACGAAGGATTGATAACAGAATTGGAACGGCAAAAAGTTACATCCATAAAAGAGAAAAATGCCATCCTCAAATTGACGGACTTCGGAAGATTGGGAGGCAAAATATGGAAAATTATCTATGATATCAACAATTCGCCTCAAATGAAAGCACGGATTGTTATGCCGGGAAAATATATTTTAAAGCTGCTGCAGAACTAAAAAATCTCAAAGAGGTTAGCTCTCCCCCAAGAGCAACCTTTTTACTATTTTCAAATCAATCAAGTCCAAACTGCTTTCTACAATAAACAAAAATAGATAGTTTTTGCTTTCTACTTTAAACAAATACCCAGCAAATTTGCTTTTTACTTTAAACAAATTCGTATATTTGCTACATAAATCACTTTGAATATGGATAACCTGTTTTTAAAGCAAGAGAGAATGTTGGCGCAAACAAGCACCAATATTGTAAGAGAACTGATGAATAAGATTCATTGGAATAACCGCTTAATTGCCATCAGAGGTTCTCGCGGCGTAGGAAAAACAACCTTAATGCTGCAATACATCAAATTGAATTATTCACCCGGAAGCCGGATAGCTCTCTATTGTACACTCGACAGCATTTATTTCAGCAGTCACACGTTACTGGAGCTTGTAGAGAAATTCTATCTTCAGGGAGGTAAGCATCTGTTTCTGGACGAAGTTCATAAATACCCTACTTGGAGCAAAGAGCTTAAAGAAATCTATGATCTGTATCCATCTATACAGATTGTCTTCAGCGGTTCATCCCTACTCAACATACTAAATGCTGATGCAGACCTTTCCAGAAGATGCTTGCCTTACAATATGTACGGCTTGTCATTCCGCGAATTTTTAATGTTCTATAAGAATATTCGAATTCCTGTCGCTTCTTTAGAAAAAGTACTGGGAAATGCAGGCGAGATTTGCCAAGGCATTAACGAACAGTGCAGACCTGTACAGATGTTCAATGAGTATTTACATGATGGTTACTATCCATTCTTCACCGGCAACCGGGAAGATTACTACATGAATATTGAAAATGTAGTCAACTTCATCTTAGAACAGGAGATGCCGCTGTTGTGTGGAGTAGATCCTGCCTATGTAAGAAAGTTGAAAGCACTATTGAGCATTTTGGCTTCATCTGTTCCTTATGAAGTCGATATCACCAAGCTGGCAGGGATTATAGGACTTACCAGGAACTCGGTGATTACTTATCTCCAAAATTTGGATCGTGCAGAACTGCTTAAATTACTGTATTCTGATCTTACCTCAGTTAAAAAGATGCAGAAACCGGACAAAATATATCTCCAGAATCCGAACTTGCTCTATGCCATTGCTTCAACATCCGTACAGATTGGTACAGCAAGAGAGACTTTTGTAATGAGCCAGCTTTCGGTAAATCACGAAATAGAATACGGAAGAGCGCAGGGAGACTTTGTTGTAGACCACAAATATACATTCGAAGTAGGAGGAGCAGACAAGACCTTCAAGCAGATTGCCGATCTACCGGATTCTTTTATTCTTGCTGATAACATTGAATATGCCACAGGCAAAAAACTGCCTCTGTGGATAGTAGGATTAACGCATTAAAATAGAAAACACCATGATAACATTTCCGAATGCCAAAATAAATCTGGGGCTGAACATTGTAGAGAAGCGTCCCGACGGATATCATAATCTGGAAACAGTATTCTATCCCGTCCCTGTAGAAGATGCGTTAGAAGTCAATATATGGAATGAAAGCACGCAGAAGTACCGTCTGCATCAGGCGGGATTGGAAATTGCAGGAGAAGCAGAAAATAACTTAGTAGTGAAAGCCTATAAGCTTTTAGATAAAAGATTCAATCTCCCTCCCGTAGATATTCACCTGTTCAAGCATATTCCTTCCGGTGCAGGATTAGGCGGCGGTTCATCGGACGCAGCTTACATGCTGAAATTGCTGAATGAGAAGTTCAACCTGAAATTGTCGGATGAGAATTTAGAAGAGTATGCCACCGGATTAGGAGCGGATTGCGCCTTTTTCATCCGGAACACCCCAACTTATGCAGAGGGAATAGGAAACATCTTCTCTCCTATCTCCTTAGCCCTAAAAGGATATCAGATTGTTTTAGTGAAACCGGATATCTTTGTCTCTACACGCGAAGCATTTGCCCGGATAAAACCTCATCGGCAGGAGATTCCATTGAAAGAGGTTATAAAGCGCCCTATAGAAGAATGGAAAGGACGAATGGTGAATGATTTCGAAGAAAGTGTATTCCCTCAATTCCCGGCAATCAAAGAGATTAAAGAGAAGCTGTATGAGGCAGGGGCTATATATGCAGCAATGACAGGATCCGGTTCATCAGTATTCGGATTGTTTAAACCGGAAAATAATAAAGTAGCAAAAGAAGACTTCGGAGAAAAAGCATTTGTATATCAAGGCATATTGAGATAACGGATAAACAATCTCACATATATAATCAGAGAGGCTGAATTCAAGCCTCTTTTTTGTTCGCTGACGCGAAAAAAAATAAGCCCTGTCTCCCGACAAGGCTTATTCACAACACAAACACAAAATAAAACACGACAAAATTACTATGCAATCTTACCTGTCTATGCCGGGGAGGCATAAGTACTAGTTACGGATATTCACATATACATAAACAGCGTCAGGCTGATTTGCAACATATAAACAAATGCGGGGAAGCATTTGTTCATTTCCTATTTGTTAATAAAAACAAAAATCTCTTTTATCGCTTATTGAATACCTCTCTCACGAAGCTTCAATTGCCAGTTCCATGCAGAACGCAATGTATCTTCGATGGTTTCAACAGCTTTCCAACCCAACTCTTCATTAGCGAATTTAGGATCGGCCCATACCTTTTCAATATCTCCCGCACGACGACCGACAATCTGATAATTCAGTTTCACACCGGTTGCCTTTTCGAAAGCGTTAATCAATTCCAATACTGAAAGACCGCGTCCCGTTCCGATATTAAACACTTCCACTGTTTCCTTTTGTTTCTTTTCCAAAATACGGCGGATAGCGATAACATGTGCTTTTGCCAAATCAACTACATTAATGAAGTCGCGTATACAAGAGCCATCGGGCGTATCATAATCATCACCAAAGACGCTCAGTTTCTCACGGATACCGATAGCGGTCTGGGTCAGATAAGGTATCAAGTTCTGAGGCACACCATTGGGTAACTCACCAAGCAATGCTGTCGGATGCGCACCAATCGGATTGAAATAGCGCAGCAAAATTGCATTGATAGGAGCACCTGAAGCCACTGTATCGCGAACGATTTCTTCATTGATCTGCTTCGTATTACCGTAAGGAGATTCAGCTTTCTTAATCGGGGCTTTCTCCGTTACCGGCAATTCGTCCGGCTGACCGTAAACTGTACAAGAAGAAGAGAACACAATACCTTCCATTCCATGCTTTGGCATCAACTCGAGCAGGTTAATCAATGAAACCAGATTATTGCGATAATAAAGCAATGGTTTCTGAACCGACTCGCCTACAGCCTTACTGGCTGCAAAGTGGATGATGGCTTTAATGCCTTTATATTTAGTAAACACAGCGTCAAGACCAGCGAAATCCAAACAATCCAATTTCTCGAATGCAGGACGAATACCTGATACTTTTTCGATGTTATCAACTACATCGGCGCTAGAGTTTGACAAATTATCTATTATCACTACTTCATAACCTGCGTTTTGAAGTTCTACTACAGTATGTGAACCAATATAACCTGTTCCACCTGTAACTAAGATTTTTTCTTTCATCAGTGATTTATTCTTAATAGGTTATCCTCGTTGTGGCGGCAAATTTAAGGAAATTAATTTTAGATAAAAAGAAAAAAGAGTATTTTTTTAGTTTAAATTAAAAAGGGGCAGAATTTCTTCTACCCCTATCTATTACTGAATGTTCTTTTTTCAGATCTTTACTACACCGGAGAATCCCATGAAAGCCATAGCCAAAAGACCGGCTGTAATTAAAGCAATCGGAGTCCCTTTCATGCCTTTCGGAATATTCACCAAACTCATCTGTTCACGCAATCCCGCAAAGAGTGTCAGTGCCAAGCCAAAGCCAATAGCAGTAGAGAATGCATAAACTACACCCGTCAACAGGTCATAATCCTTTTGAATTACAAGAATGGCCACACCAAGAATACAGCAGTTTGTAGTAATCAAAGGTAGAAATACACCCAGTGCCTGATATAGGGAGGGTGATACTTTTTTAAGAATAATTTCTACCATCTGAACCAAGGCTGCAATTACCAAAATAAAGGTAATTGTTTGCAGGTATTCCAAACCGAAAGCATCAAGAACAAACTTTTGAATAAGGAATGTCACTATAGTAGCAATAGTAAGTACGAATGCTACAGCAGCCGACATACCCAATGCAGTTTCCACTTTCTTGGATACTCCGAGGAACGGACAAATTCCCAGGAATTGTGACAACACGATGTTGTTAACAAAGATTGCCGAAATAAATATCAATATATATTCCATAGTTTTCAAAATTAAGAATTAAAAATTAAAAATTAAAAGTAGTTGCTACTCTCATCTCTAATTTTTAATTTTCCATTATTAATTCTTCTTCAAGCTGTTAATCAATGCAATCAGATAACCCAACGCGATGAATGCACCCGGCGCAAGTACAAATATCAACATGCCGTATTCTTCAGGAAGAATAGTCAGATTGAAGATTTTGCCTGTTCCCAGAAACTCACGTACGGCACCCAACAAAGTAAGAGCCAAGGTAAAACCAAGTCCCATTCCCAAACCATCGAAGAAAGAAGCTACCGGAGTATTCTTTGCAGCAAAAGCTTCGGCACGTCCCAGTACGATACAGTTTACCACAATCAGCGGAATAAATAGACCCAGTGTAGCATACAGAGCAGGAACATAAGCCTGCATCACCATTTGCAACAACGTTACAAAAGATGCAATAACTACGATAAAAGATGGAATACGCACCATATCAGGGATAACATTCTTAATAGCCGAGATTACAATATTAGAGCAAATCAACACGAACATGGTTGCCAATCCCATACCCATACCATTAATGGCGGAAGAGGTAGTACCCAGCGTAGGACACATACCAAGCAGGAGTACAAACGTAGGATTCTCTTTAATAATCCCGTTCATCATAACTTTAAAATTATTCATATCTTCTACTCCTTTCTTTATTTAGCGCTGATGGAATCCGTAGCCTCAGTAGCTGCGTTTTCAGCAGGTTCAACAACTTTTTGTGTAGCGCCCGTAGCAGCATCAGACTCATTCTGACCCGCATAAGCAGCATAAGCAGCATTCACAGCATTCAGGAAAGCACGTGAAGTAATGGTAGAAGCGGTAATAGCATCTACCTGTCCCCCGTCTTTGCTAACAGACAAAGGAGCCTTACCCGGATTCATTCCCTTAATACTTCCTTTGTTGCCTTCTTTAAACCAATCGGCAGCTTTGGAACCCAATCCCGGAGTTTCCGCATGCGACAACAAAGAATAATCTATAATGTTTCCTTCTGCATCAAAACCCACCAGTACTTTCAGTTCACCGCCAAATGCCATTGAACTGGCTTCTACAGCAGCACCAATAAATTGTCCGTCTTTCGTTGCAGGATACACGGCATAATCCACACCATTCACAGCCTGCACCTTTTTTTCCGCAATCGGATCGTTATCAAAACCAGGAACAACCGCACTTACCGCATCGCTCAATGTTTTTGCATTGGCTTGTGCAATAGGTTCTTTCGTCAGCTCATTTACATATGCCAGCAACGCCACAGAAATAGCGGTAACACCCGTGAGTACCAGCAACATATTCTTCAAGGATGATTCTAACTTTTTCATTTCTTCTTCGCTACCTCCCCAAAGCGTTTAGGTTTACAATATGTATTTATCAGCGGAGTAAAGGCATTCATAATCAGGATGGCGAATGACATACCTTCAGGATAAGCACCGAACAAACGGATAATCACTGTCAGCAGACCAATGCACACACCATAGATCAGCATCCCTTTCTTGCTCATCGGAGAAGTGACATAATCCGTAGCCATAAAGATAGCACCCAACATCAAACCACCTGTAAGCAGTTGAAGTACCGGAGATACATATACTTCAGGATCTACCAGATGCATAATACCTGAGAATACAAATACCGTAGCCAATATAGAGATAGGGATATGCCAGGTTATAATTTTCTTCCAAAGCATATAAGCCAGTCCCAGCAACAATGCCAAAGCACTTACTTCACCCAAGCAACCTCCATTATTACCAATCAGTAAATCAAAAGAAGAAGGCAAGTCTTTCAAGGCATCTATATTTCCACCGGCAATCTGCTTCATCAGATTAAGAGGGGTAGCCGCCGTCGTTGCATCTGTATAAGAAGTCAACTGTCCGACAACCGGCCAGCTCGTCATCTGCACAGGGAAAGAGAGCAACAGGAATACACGGCCTGCCAATGCGGGGTTGAACGGGTTACAACCCAGTCCGCCAAAAGACATTTTACCGACACCTATTGCAAACAATGCACCCAGAATAATAATCCAGATAGGCAGATTGGAAGGTAAGTTGAATGCCAGCAATACACCTGTGATTACGGCAGAACCGTCACAAATAGTCGTGGTTTCTTTCTTTAAAAGGAATTTGCCGATAGTCCATTCAAAGAACAAACAGGCAGCCACCGAAGTAGCCGTAACAATCAGCGCACCCAGTCCGAAGAAATAGAGTGATACGAGAAATGCAGGAATCAATGCAATGAGCACGCCATACATATTCTTTTTCACGCTGTCACCACCATGGACGTGGGGCGAAAGTGATACTATTAATTTATTTTCCATACTTCGTTAATTTTTAGCTTGACGTGCACGGATGATCGCCCCTACTTTACCTTTACCCAAACGGCAGTAGTCCAGCAACGGACGGTTCGCAGGACAGGTGAACTGGCAAGAACCGCACTCGATACAATCCATAATTCTTTCTTTCTCCATTCTCTCGAATTCGGTATGTTCAGCAAGCGCCGACAACAAATAAGGCTCCAATCCCATCGGACAAGCACCCACGCACTTCGCACAACGGATGCAAGGTTGAATTTCACCACGCTTGGCTTCCTTATTGTTCATTATCAGAATACCAGAACTACCTTTAGCAGTCGGTACGTCTGTATTTATCAACGCCTTTCCCATCATCGGGCCACCACCGATAATCTTACCCGTATCTTCGGGCAAACCACCGCAAGCATCAATCAACTGCTTCATCGGCGTACCGATACGTGCCAAGAAGTTGGAGGGTTTTGCTACCGATTTTCCTGTTACGGTAATCACACGTTCAAACAATGGCTTATTCTTCTGTACAGCTTGATATACAGCAAATGCAGTACCCACATTCTGTACCACGGCACCTGTAGAGATAGGCAATGCGCCACTTGCTACCTGACGGCTGGTGATGGCATCAATCAACTGCTTTTCACCTCCTTGCGGATATTGCACTTTCAAGGCAACCACCTCGATACCAGCATAGCTGGAAGCAACTTTTGTCATCAACTGGATAGCATCGGGCTTATTATTTTCAATACCAATAAATGCCTTATTAACCTTTACTGCCTTCATCAGGATAGATACGCCTACCATAATTTCTTCTGCATGTTCCAGCATCAACTGGTGGTCAGCTGTCAGGTAGGGTTCACATTCTACGGCATTAATGATCACACATTCTGCCTTGAATGCAGGCGGCGGACAGAGTTTCACCTGGGTAGGAAAACAAGCACCACCCAAACCTACAATACCGGCATCGGCAATCTTTTTCACAATTTCTTCAGAGGTAAGATTACATTCCTTTACCAAAGTTTCAGTGCGGTCAATGCTTTCTTCCCATTCGTCACCTTCTACGTCAATAAAAATAGCTGGCTTCGGATAACCGCTGGCATCGATAATCGAATCGATTTTAGCAACCTTGCCGCTGACAGACGAATGGATGGCTGCAGATACAAAACCACCGGGTTCAGCAATCTTTGTGCCGACTTTCACCACATCTCCTTTAGCCACAAGCGGTTTTGCAGGTGCACCGATGTGCTGTCCCAGCAGAATCACAGCTTTGGCAGGAACTTCCGCCTTGATGATGGGCTGATGTGCTGAAAGTTTATTTTCGTGTGGATGAACACCACCGATTGAAAATGTCTTCAACATACAATTCTGTATTTTAGTCGTTTATTACTTCTTGATTATTAAGCTTCCGCCTTCGGAGTTTCACCCTGAGGGGTTTCAACTACTTTCGGGGTTTCTACAGCCTTAGGAGCCTCTGCTACCTTAGGAGTTTCTGTAGCTTTTGGTGCAGCAGCTACTTTTGGAGCAGCACCTTCCGCCTTCGGCTTGCGTGGCGGGAAATTGAGTGCGATAATCGTGTTCTGCGGACAAGCTTCTTCGCACTTACGACATGATTTACATTTGTTCGGGTCAATGTAAGCCAGATTATTCTCCAGCGTAATGGCCTCGAACGGGCAAACTTTCACACACTTGCCACAACCGATACAAGCAACCGTACAAGCCTTACGTGCTATGGCACCCTTGTCTTTGTTCACGCATTGTACATAGATACGGCGTGACTTCTTGCCTTGCGGGCGAATTTCAATAATATTCTTCGGACAGGCCTTAACGCAAGCAGTACAAGCAGTACATTTGGCTTCATCCACTTCCGGAAGTCCTGTTTCAGGATTCATGTGGATAGCATCAAACTGACAGGCTTCCACACAGTCGCCGCAGCCCAGACATCCAAAACTACAACCTGTTTCACCACCATAAAGAGAAGCTGCAATAGCACAACTCTTCGCACCATCGTACATGTTTACACGTGAGCGATTGGCACAAGTTCCATTACATCTCACAACCGCAATCATCGGTTCGGCAGCAGTAGCATCCAAACCAAGGATTTCGGCAATTTGCGTCATAACAGGTTGCCCGCCTACCGGACAGAATTTTCCATCCAGCGAACCTGCTTTTACACAAGCATCGGCAAAACCGCTACAACCCGGGTAACCACACCCACCGCAATTTGCTTGAGGCAACACCTCTCCTACCTGTGCAATTCGCGGATCTTCATACACGGCGAATTTCTTGGAAGCGATATACAGAATAGCAGCCGAAACCAGCGCTATAGCCCCCAATGAAATCACTGCAATCAGAATTACATTCATAAATTAGTTATTTATTTAATTATTTGTTTTAATGTTCTAATAGTTAGTCTATCGGCTTTATGGAAAAAGAGAACTTTTTCCCCATACGTGTTTTATTCAGCCATAATATATAATAGTAAGGTATAAGGAGAGCTAACGAACAAATCGCAGAGAGAAGTTCGTCGTTCCAGATAGCCATAAATATAAAGAGAGAAATAATCAGAACACAGAAAGGTATTATAAAGGCCAGTAACACCGCCATCATCCCCATGGATAGTTCTCCGAAGACGATTACCCGGTCACCGGGTTGGTAGGAAGATGCATCATTACTGATTACATCGATCATTTTTTCTTTGGTATCAGCTGAAGCACAATGTCCCTTAGCGCTACACGCTGCACAAGCTGACGTTTGGACAATTCTCACCATAACATGAGAACCGTTTATGTTTTCCACAATACCTTGATGTTTTATAATATCTGCCATTTTGCAAACTGTGCATTACAAATTGCGGCAAATTTACGCATTATTTGTGAACTGCAAGGCTTTCACCTACTTTTTTATGTGTACGCTAACGCACTTTTTCCCGTTTTAACTGTTTTTCTTCGCATTTTTCACAGGAAAAGTCAAAAAAGCTGTTTTAAAACACGGATTGATATATCACTTTGCACCCTCATTTAAAGCAAAGCAGAGAATCTATCTGTTAATATAAATAAGGAGTAGAGCCTTTGGCAAGTACAAAATGACAAAATGATACTATACTACAGTAATCATAAAACAAGAATTTCACTTTGATTCCAACCAACATCTATTTTTTTAAAGAATATATGTTTAATCTCTTTTTTTCAAGACTTAACCCCAAATAAGATTGTTTATTCACATTTCGGATAAAAAAGAATTTTATTGGTAACTTCAAAATGCATACCTTCGTTTAAGCAAACATTCTTAAAACATGTTTTTTTGCCAAAAGTTAATCACAAAACTGAATACAAACCTCTAAATTCTGATTAAAATGGATATAACAAAACGAAAAAAGACAGACCTAAAACGGTCTTTCCTCCAAAAAGCAATTACCCTTTTATCAATATTTACATTTTTTCTTTTTGTATCCTTGCCGGGCTTTACACAGACAGCCCCTCAAAGCAATCTCTCTTTTTTCAAAAAAGGACAGAACAGTATCCTACCTCCTGCTGAAGCTACCAATACATTCACCCGCTCTTCAGATACCCGGTTTGTCTTTACCGGAAATTGGTGTGTTATTTCTGAAATAGGGAATGATGGTGAAGAAGTAGTAAATGACATCTATTCAACAGGCGAATGTATGGTCTGGTTTAATGAAGATGGAACCTATGTTGTCAGTAATTATCGGGCTCATGACATATTCCAACGACGTTGGTGGTATTTGAACGATAACACCATTGGAGATAGTGATGGTTTTGTCATAACCCTAATTTCCTATAAAGACGGAATATTTGCGGGACATATCATAAATACCGAAGAAAAAGGATATTCCACTACTGCCACAATGAGAAGAGACAACAAATTAAGTTTAAGTATAGGCAAAGGTTTTGGTTATCTCAAAGACAATGAAACTAAATATATCGTAGGAGCCTCTGCAGATGGTGAAACTAGACTTCGGATTGATGTGAAAAGTATAATCGATAATTATGCATTTTATAAAGCTACTTTTTCATCTGATTATGGAGATACGGAAAAAATATGTGGTACCATCAATAATTTCATGGAGACAGGAATAAATACCGCAGAATTTATGTATACAGTTCCTAAAGAGTTTCCTTCTGAAGATGGATTGATTTACACAGTAAACATGACATTAACGCTCTATGATGCCAATCAAAATGCTATAACTTATGGGGAACTCCCAATAAAAATAACCCGCCCTCCCGTACTTTGTGTACATGGTTTGAATGATAGTGGAACTTGTTTTGCCTCATTTACCAGTTACTTGTATGGAAGCGGTTGTTACTTTCCATTCCAATTATATCGTTCCGATTATCATCCTACAAGCTGCATGGAATTCAATACAAATATAAATATTATACCTAATGATTTGAAAAAACTTTTTCTTAACTGCTATCAACAGGGAATAATAGCCTCTAAAGCAGATATTGTAGGACATAGCATGGGCGGATTACTCAGCAGACTGTATC
>Ga0192241_10245_pt1 | contig 29317 bp, 30 predicted proteins | sample Koala_Koa27_I3_FD_131239 | JGI IMG/M metagenome (GOLD analysis project Ga0192241, IMG submission 131239) | Enriched cells from koala feces incubated with labeled cellulose particles, San Francisco Zoo, California, United States - Koala_Koa2-7_I3 ... | reverse complement strand
CTGCATTTTGCAGCCAGCCTGCCAGAAGAGTTCGGTGGTCGGCGTGAGGCCTACGGCCATGCAGATGATGTCGCAGTCTATTTTGCGCGGCTCGCCTATGAGCTGGAATTTGTCGTCGAGTTCCTGGATGACTGCTCCCTCAAGGACTTTGTCGCCTATGGCCTCTACGATGGTGTGTCTCAGCAGGATGGGGATGCCGAGTCTTCTTATTTTCGCCGCGTGGACCCAGTAGCCGCCGATTTTAGGCATGGCTTCGACTACCGCCGCCACTTCTACTCCCGCCTGGGTGAGCTGGTAGCTGACTATGAGGCCGATGTTCCCCGCTCCCACCATGACGACTTTTTTGCCCGGCACGACCCCGTAGACGTTCATGAGGGTCTGTACCGCTCCCGCTCCGTAGACTCCCGGCAGGTCGTTGTTGGGGAAGGGGATCATTCTTTCCTGCGCTCCCGTCGCCACGACCGCTTTTTTGGCTTTCACGCGGTAGTAGTTCTCTTCTCCCTCCATGACGGTGTAGACTCCGTCTTCGGGATAGCAGCCTGTCACTGTGGCGTTGCAGTTGATTTTTACTTTGTCTCCCAGCGACGATATTTCGTCGAGCAGGATGTCGGCTATTTTGTAGCCGCGCGTGCCCGCGTATTCGTCTCTGGAACCGAAGAATTTATGGGTCTGTTTGACGAGCTGGCCACCAGGATGGAGGTCGCTCTCGATAACCGTGACTTTGGCTCCCGCCGTGGCCGCTTCCGCCGCCGCGCAGAGGCCCGCCGCGCCGCCGCCTATTACGAGGAGGTCCGTCTCATGTATTTTCTTCATCTCTTATAACCCTCCTTAGCAGACTTCCAAAGGAACGCGGCCTTTGTCCCTCTGGGTTTCGACCTTCATGCCCGCCGTAAGCGGCATCACGCAGGTGCGGACGTTGGGGACGCCGTCCACCACCATGAAGCAGGAGCTGCATTTGCCGATCGCGCAGAAGAATCCGCGCGTCCTCTTCATCTCCGGCGTGATGCGGTAGATGTGTACCCCGTTCGCGTGCAGCGCCATCGCTATCGGCTCCCCTTCGTATCCTTTGAGCTCTCGCCCGTCGAAGGTGAATGTCACTTCCCGACCGTGTTTGTAGTTCAGTATCGGGTGGTTCTGTATCAGTTCCATGCCCTCTCTCCCTCCTTGGTCTTGATGAAAATATAATCCGTACAATAATCTTAACAAAATAACTAAACGATAATATAATACATCGCTTTATATTGTTTGAAAAATGATGTTTATGGTTATATATTATCGAATTTATAAATATTTGAAACCCGTATTTATGTCATGTTTATGTGATTTATATAAGCAATAATTAATTAAAATTTATTTTTTAACAAAAAAATGGGGTATGTCACTTTTTTACAAATTCAATACGCCTATTATTTCTTTCATTTCTATTTTTGCTCATTTTTAAGTAACTACTAATTATCGAATTTATGTGAATTAGCTCTCAAACTATCTCTCTGATATAATTACGCTAATCTTAAAGGGGGAGGAATTTGTTTTGAAGATCGAAGGCATACCTTACCAGACCGTTGACTGGAACAAGATAGAGGCCGTACCTCACAAGGGCGAGAGCGGAGAGGCTCTCTGGCGGACGTTTGAGAAGGGTAATATACGCGCCCGGCTCGTGGAATACGGCCCGGGCTATCTCGCGGACCACTGGTGCCCGCGCGGCCATGTGCTCCTCGTCCTTGAGGGCTCCGTCATCTCCAAGCTGGAGGACGGAACAAAGGAGGAGCTTACGCCGGGGATGGGCTATGTCGCCGAGGACGACGACAAAAACCGCCACCGCTCTTTTTCGCCGAACGGAGTCAAGTTATTCATCGTAGATTAGAGAAAAGGGGGCGGCCTCAGCCGCCCCTTTGAGCTTTATTCTTCGATATTTTCTTCCGTGATCTTTATCTGTTGTATCTTGTCCTCGAAACCGAAGACAGAACCGTCGATCTTATTTACCGCGATATCTATCTCCTCCATGTTCGAGAAGCGGTAGCCCTCCGGCAGGCGGTTCGCGAAACGTTTTATCTTCAGCAGCGCCTGGAGGTAGTTTCTCTCCGTCTTTCTGAGCAGGTTTGCGCATTCCATCGCGTCGGGCATCTCGTATTTCGCGAAGAGGCGCGCGATCGCGATGTTCACCTCGCGCTCCATCTCGTCGCTCCATATGTCGCCGAAGATTTTACGAACGCGCTTTCTTTCGTTCTGGTCCTTGATCTGCGCGAGCATCTGCGTTATTTCGCGCAGCGCCCCCTCTACCTCTTTAGCCACGGAACGAACGTCGCGGCGCGGCATGGAGCATTCGGCGATCATACGGGCCTCAGTTTCGACGGTGACCTCCTTTTTCAACAGCCTGCCGATCGCGGGAAGCAGCTTTATCTTCGCCTCCTCACGCGGCTTGTCGAGCGTCTCAAGGTAGAGTATCGCCGTGTCGTAGTCAAAGTTTTCGCACTTGCTGCGCGGGATATACGAAACATATCCCGTATCGAAGAATCCCTTGCGCCCCGCGCGGCCCGCCATCTGCATGAATTCATTCTTCGTCAGCGGTCCGTCGATGAATTTCGCCATCTGGCCGGATACCACCGTCTCCGCCGGCAGGTTCACCCCCAGCGAGAGCGCGTCCGTACCCGCGACAACATCTATTATCCGTTCGCGGAAGGCCATCTCAACGAGCAGCTTCTCTTTCGGCAGCATGGAACCGAAGTACATGCCGACGCCGCGCAGCATCATGTCGGGAACCTTTTCGACCTCGAGTATCTGGGACATCTCGCGCAGGCGGGCGCGCTTGTCGCGCTCCACTTTGCGGCGGGTCTTCGCGATCTGCGCCGCGACCCATTCGACGCCCTTCTTGGAAAAGGCGAAGACGAGCGCGTCGTGGATCTGGTTGAAGCGCAGCCCGCGCTGCTTGTAGACAAGTTTGGTGACGCGGTTCTCCGTCTCAAAGAGTGCGAAGCCGCGCCGCGCCATCTCTTCGAGATAAGCCCGCACCTTATCGGGGTTGCCGAAGGTGGCGGACATCACAAGGATGTCGCTCTCTTCGTCAGTACGGCGCAGGCCGTCTATGTAGGCGCGCGCGCGCTCCGGGTCGTTGAAGATAAAGTGAAATTCGTCAATTATCACCTTTTGTCCTGGGATGTGGGCATATTTTAGGGTATATATCTCCTGCGTGCAGCAGAGCACCTCGGCTCCCGCGTTTTTCTTGAAATCGCCGGTCTCGAGCCCGACGTCGAAGCCCATAGACTTGAGCTCCAGGTAACGTTCGTTCGAAAGGGCCTTGATCGGCGCGGTGAAGATCACGCGTCCCTCCGGCATCCGGGGCGTGCCGTCGCGGCTCATCAGGCCGGCCCATATATAGGCGACCCAGGTTTTGCCGCTGCCGGTCGGAGCGGAGAGGATCGCGTTCTTCCCCGCTATTGTCTCAAGCGCTTTTTCCTGCCATTTATAGAGCATATTATAGTTTCATGCGCATCACGGGAAGGAGGCGTTCAGGCATTCCCTCCGTCTGCTCTTCTCCTATCTTCTCCGCTCCCATATGCCGGTAAAACTCCTCGGCGTTCGGGTCGGATACTATGTAAAGTTCATCGGCTCCCATCGTCTCGGCCATCTCGCAGGCGTGAAGGAAGAGCTTTCCCCCCAGCCCCGTACCGATCTCTTCGGGAAGCACCCACAGGTGTTCAAGCCACCATTTGTCTCCCTTCTTCTCAAGCGCGTAAAAGCCGACCTTTTCATCGGTATCCTCGTGCTCTATGAGGTAAGACGGATTGTTTTCGATAAAATCCTGCTCAATGCTGAGCATATCCCGGAAGATGTTCATCACATCAACAGGGTAATCCCAGTAAGACTTCGACCTCCAGGCTATATCCGACAGATCTTCCGCCTCTTCTGGTTTGGCTGGACGTATTCGAACGTCGTCATCGTACATCTATCAATCATTCTCCCCTTATATATATTAAGATATGCGACGTATATTGTACCACAACGCCACGGAATGGGGGTAACGTACACCCCGCAGGGCCATAGGCGGACGTTTGGCGTTTACGCCGTCACGGAATGGCCGCCTCCGTGACGGCCCTCTATTTAATCATTAATCAGCGGCTGCGGCGCGACAGCTCCCGTATCGCGAATTTCAGCAGCGATGGCAGTATATCCAGCGAATAGCGCAGGTGCAGCCGTTCGTCTTTTTTATGCGGCGATTCTCCGCTCGGGCCGAGGTTGATGACCGGCAGGCCAAGCCCCTGCATCTCTTTGAGCGGGATGTTGTAGACGCTCCCCCAGCCGGGCATGTTGCCGCTGAGAGCTCGCACGTCGTCGTCCGAGACCTTCGCCCCAACATAGCTGAGGTCACAGAGCCCCGCGAAGAGCTCCGACTCCGTCATCTTAAGGCCGTATTTTTCCACGCACTCCGCCTCCACGGCGCGCGCCGTTTCAACCGCGGCCAGGTCACGCGGGTCATCCGTGAGATCGGTGCGCACAGGCAGCCACGGAGGCAGGAAGAAGCAGACGATATAGGGCCCCTCGGCACCTGAACGGTCGGCGATGAAGTCCACACACTTTATGCCGCGCGCGCGCATATCGCCGGGCGGCAGCGTCTCCGTGTAGCGGCGCAGCTCCTCGTCGAAAGAGTCTCCGTGATGTCCGCGCGCCAGCTCCTTGAGCTCCTCCAGCGTGTAAACCGCCGGCTCCTCCGGCACAAACTCCGCCCCCTCGTAGCCCAAGGCGAGCAGCGCACGATAGGAGGCGGTGAGCTGCTCCGAGCTCTGGCGCAGCGCATAGGCGGCGACGCCGCGCATCTGCTCCATCACCAGCGCGGGGGTGTTGTTGGTAGTGAAACAGTTGAAGTACGCGTAGGCCTTATCGGGGACTGTAACGCTGTAGAGGTCGTGCAGCGCCTTCATGTCGAGGCAGATCCATGAGGGCTGGCAGACGCCGTGCAGCGGGTCAGCGAGATAGGGGTTGCCCTCAGCGTAGGAGACCAGCCGCGAAGCGGCTAGCAGCGCGGAAAAACCATTGTAGCAGTTTCCCACATGAGCGCCGCGCCCACGGATATAAAAGCCGGGCATCAGTTTGCCGAGCGTGCCGAGAAAGCCCATCGGGCCGACGACGCCGGAGCGCCCCGCCTCTCCCGGCTCGGTATTGAGCGCCGCGAGAAAATCGAGCCCCTCCGCCTGCATCGCCGTAAGGGCCGGCAGCGCGCCGCGCATTCCGGCGGAGGAATTTTCCTCGTCTCCCACCAGCGCGATGACCAGATTCACGTCGAACAGGGAACGGTCCTCCGCAAACTCCTTGATGAGCGCCGCTTCGAGCGCCGCGCCGCACTTCATATCCATCACGCCGCGCCCGTAGAGGACGTCCGCGCCGGCGTCGAATATCTCCGCGAGCCGGTCGGCGTCGAAGGCATGTTCGGCGATATCGCCGTAACATTTCACGTCGACGACGTCGTAATGGCCGATGAGCAGCACCGTACGCGCCGTCTTTTTGGCGGCGTCGACGCGCGCGACAAGCGACTTCAGTTTATAGAGCGAACCCTCCAGCGGCGTATCAACCAGCTGAAGATGTCCGGGGTTTTCACAAAAATAAGGAAGCTTTGAAAGCCTTTCGAAGAGCCATTCGCCGGGCGCGCTCTCCGCGGCGCTCTCCGTAACGCTCGGCAGCGCGACAAGTTCTTTTATCATCGATAATAGATATTCTCTGTCCATAATTACTGCCTCCTAAACTTTCTAAATCATATCACAATATGGCGGGGGGCAAAATCGCGGCCACAGCGGAAATAGACAGCCGTTCCTCATATTCCGCGCCATCCAAGACAAACCGCCCGCTTACAGAGGCGCTTCTCCCGCAAAGCGGGAAAATTTTCTCCCTTGACATTCCTCCCCGCGGCTGTAAAACTTGTTAAAGTACTTTTGAGAGGATGTTTTACTCAATGACCAAACCATTTATCAAGCCCGTCATCACGCCGGCGGAGGCCGCGGCCTATGCCGCTCCCGGCAAAACCCTGATGATCGGCGGCTTCAACTACGGCGGCGCGCCCTATACGATAATCGAGGCGCTCTGCGAGAGCGGCGTAAAGGAGATAGATCTCATCTGCGTCGACACCAGCTACTTCCAGACCAAGGTTCCCGGCCCCGTCGGCGTGGCGCGGCTCGTGACAAACGGACAGCTCCGTTCGCTCGTCGCCTCCCATATCGGCCTCAATAAAAAGACGCAGGAGCTGTACACCGGCGGAAAACTGAAGATAGAGCTGATACCGATGGGCACCTTCGTCGAACGTATCCGCGCGGGCGGCGCGGGGCTCGGCGGCATCCTTACGCCGACCGGCGTGGATACCGTCTACGAGGAGGGGCGCGAGACCGTCGAACTCGACGGACGACGCTACATCCTTGAGCGGCCGCTGCGGGCGGATACCGCCTTTATCCGCGCCTACAAGGCCGACGCTGCGGGCAATCTTGTCTATTACGGGACGAACAGGAACTTTAACCCGACGATGGCGACCGCGGCGGCAAGGGTTGTCGCGGAGGTGGACGAGGTCGTGCCGCTCGGTGAAATAGATCCCAACAACGTCGTGACCCCTGGCATATTTATTGACGCTCTGGTATTGAAAGGAGATGGCGAATATGCTTCCAGAACTTAGTGAGAAAGAGGCCCGCGCGCGTATCGCGAGGAGGGTCGCCTCGGAACTTGAAGACGGCGCGCTCGTCAACCTAGGCATCGGCATTCCGCAGCTCGTGCCGGATTACCTGCCGGAAGAGGTGCGGCTCATACTGCAGACGGAAAACGGCGTCATCAACGCCGGCGCAAGCGCGGACAGGCACGACCTGCGCGTCATCGACGCTGGCGGCACGCCGGTGTCGGTGCTGCCGGGCGGCGCGCTCATCTCCTCGGAGCTCAGCTTCGCGATCATGCGCGGCGGCCATATCGACGTCACCGTTCTCGGCGCGCTCGAGGTCGACCGCGAGGGAAGCCTCGCAAACTGGATGATCCCGCAGGTGCGGGTCCCAGGCATGGGCGGCGCGATGGACATCGTCACGGGGGCAAAAAAGGTCTGCGTCGCGACGCGCCACTTCGATAAAGAGGGGCGCAGCAAGCTCGTGCAGAAATGTTCGCTGCCGCTGACGGGGCGCGGCGTGGTCGACGTCATCGTCACCGAATACTGCGTGGTGCGGAACATCTACGGCCATATGGTGATGACCGAGATCGCCGAAGACACCGGCCTCCAGGCGCTGCTCGACCGGACGGAGATGCAGATCGACGTCAGCTCGCAGCTGAAACGGATACAGTTCTAAAAGACGTACATGCCGTTTTTTGCGACAATAAATAAATGATACAAAACTCCAATACCGCCGAACCGCCCGCCGCCGTTCCGAAATATTCTTACAGGAGCCACGGCGGTTCAATATGCGGATATCCGGCGACTTTGAGCTTAAAAGCCGTTTTTCTTTCAGCCCTTATATAAGAAAAGACTCCTCCAGCGCCCGGATCTGCCGCAGATAGGTACGGTTGACTGGGACGGCGAGGCCGTGTCTGCCGGCAATCTCGACCACCGTGCCGGCGAAGGCGCCGACTTCAGTAGGGCGGCGGGCCTCGATATCCTGCAGCATCGAGGTCTTTCCCTCGGCGCCCAGCATATCCATGATCCGGAAACAGTCGTCGATCTCCGGCGTTCCCAGGGATATCCCCTCCGCTCCGGCCACGGCGGCGGCCTCCTCCATCGCCGAACGCATCAGTGCGCGCGCGGAAGTGGAACGCTGCATCATCCCGTAGGTAAAGCCAAGGATCGCGGAGGTCTGGTTTAAGCCCGTATTCATCATGAACTTCTTCCAGAGGCTCGTTATCATATCCTCCGGTATCTCATACTCGATACCGGTACGCCGAAAAAACTCCTCCACCGCCGTCACGTTCTCCGAATAACGGCCCGGCTCGTTGCGCGCCTCTCCGAAGGGGATAAAGCCGGTATTTTTGCAGAAGGTGCGGTCTCCCTCGCGCGTCGCGTCTATCTTCATCGCGTAGGAATAGAGCACCCGCTCCGCGCCGTAGCGCTCCATCAGCACCTTTTCGCTCGTGACGCCGTTGAGCGGCGCGACGATCACCGTCTCGGAGCCGACAAAATCCCCTATCTCCTCCACCGCCGCCGCGAGCTGGGTATTCTTCATGGCGACAAAGACCAGATCGGCGGGACGCTCTCCGCTCCCCGGCTCCGCGACATTGAAGCGGTACTGTTTTCCGTTATAGGTTATACCATTTTTACGGTAACGTTCGGCGCGTTCACCGGAGGCGATGACCCGAATCTTCTCAGGAGGCAGATGCTCCGCGATCGTCGTCAGATAGGCGCATCCGACCGCTCCCAGCCCGACAAGGGCGATATTTTCTATCTTCTTCATATTGAATCATCTTCCATTTCGTTACAGGTTTGTTTTTTCGTCTCTCCTAAATCTCTCTTACCGCGTCGGAGGCGGTGCAGCAGATACCAGATGCCGCCGTAGATAACCGGAGAGAGGCCCAGTAAAACGGAGAGCGCCGCAATACCGCCCATCCTTATATACGAAGTCCGGATGAAGGCGTCCCCCAGAAAATACCCCGCCGCCAACACGGCGGCATAAAAACCGGCGGCTGTAAGCGGCGTAAGGTCGCCGGCGAAGCCGCACAGCCCCCACAGCGCGAGGCAGACAAGCAGCGCGGCGGCGATTGGATGTTCCAGTACCGTCAAAAGCAGGAATATCCCGCCGGTTACGATCACAGACATCTCTTTACCTCCTTAAACCAAGAGCCAATTTTAAGATATCCCCATATATACTCTCGGGGCTGACCGCTCCGCGGCGGTGTATAATTTTAAATATATTAACGCATAACGGCAAAGATATACATAAAACAGCCGAAAACCCGGCAAAAGATCGGAGGAGATAAAGATGGGAATTACTGCAGGAACCATGGTTCCGCACCCGCCGCTCATAATACCGGAGGTCGGGCGCGGAGAGGAACGGGCCATCTCAAAGACAATCGAGGCATATAGGAAGGCCGCTGCCTTCATCGCGGACTCCGCGCCCGATACTGTGGTCGTCGTCTCGCCGCACTCCACCCTCTACGGCGACTACTTCCACATCTCGCCCGGCGAGCGCGCCTCCGGCAGTTTCGCGCGCTTCGGCACGCCAACGGTCTCCCTCTCCGTGGACTACGACGCGGAATTTGTCCGGGAGCTCGAAGCCTCGGCGGCGAATACCGGACTGGCGGCGGGAATACTCGGAGAGCGGAACAGAGAGCTCGACCACGCGACGCTTGTGCCGCTGTATTTCATCGCCGGGGCCTGCGGCGGGATAAAGGCAAAAATTGTGCGCGTCGCGCTCTCCGGACTTTCGCTCGCCGAACACTACCGCCTCGGCACGCTCATAAAGGAAACCGCTGAGAGGCTCGGGCGGCGGACGGCGGTCATCGCCAGCGGCGATCTTTCGCACCGGCTCAAAGAGGATGGCCCATACGGATTCAACCCCAGCGGTCCACTTTACGACGAGCGTATCATGGCGGTGATGGGGAATGGCGATTTCGGCGAGCTCTTCAACTTTTCCGAGGGGTTCTGCGACAGCGCGGGAGAATGCGGCCACCGCGCCTTCGTCATCATGGCGGGATGCTTCGACGGTACGGCGGTGGAGGCAAAGCACCTCTCCTACGAGGGACCCTTCGGCGTCGGCTACGGCGTCTGCACCTTCCGGACGGCCGGGCCGGACGAAAAACGCCGCCTGCTCGCCGAATTTGCGGAAAAAGAGCGTAGGGAGCTGGCGGCGCTGAAAGAAAAAGAGGACGCCTATGTCCGACTCGCGCGGGCGGCGGTCGAAGCATACGTCACCGGCGGTAAAAAGATCGCCGTACCGGCGGGACTTCCTGATGAAATGCTATCCCGCCGCGCGGGAACTTTCGTATCACTGAAAAAAGAGGGAAGGCTGCGCGGCTGTATTGGCACCATCGCGCCCACCGCCCCCTCGGTGACGGCTGAGATCATCAACAACGCCGTCAGCGCGGCGACGGCGGACCCGCGCTTCGACCCTGTAGAAAAAGAGGAGCTGGCGAAGCTGGTCTACAGCGTCGATATCCTCGGCGAGACAGAAAATATAGACTCCGCCACCGAACTCGACGTGAAACGCTACGGCGTGATCGTCACTAAGGGGGGCCGCCGCGGCCTGCTGCTGCCCAACCTCGAGGGCGTAGACAGCGTGGAAGAACAGATTTCCATCGCGAAGAAAAAGGCTGGCATCGGCGCGAACGATACGGTCCAACTCGAAAGATTCGAGGTGGTACGCCATCACTAGGATAAATTGTCCCGTATGTTTCCGGCGCTGCTCCCTAGAAGAGGGCGAAACCGGCTTCTGCCGCGCGCGGCGTAACGACGGAGGCCGCAGCGTCAGCGTGAACTACGGAAAAATCACCTCGGCATCGCTCGACCCGGTGGAGAAAAAACCATTTGTGAAATTCCACCCCGGCAGCCTCATCCTCTCCGTCAGTACCTTCGGCTGCAACATGGACTGCCCCTTCTGCCAGAACTACGAGATCGCGGGCGCGGGGGAGGGAGACGTCTCGACCCACGGCGTTTCTCCGGCGGAACTTGCCGCGCTCGCCGACGAACTGCGCGGCAGCGGGAACATCGGGGTCGCTTATACCTACAACGAACCGCTCGTCGGCTGGGAATTTGTACGCGACTGCGCCGCCGAGGTAAAAAAACGCGGGCTGAAAAACGCCGCCGTCACCAACGGCTCCATCTCGGCGGAGACGCTCTCTGAACTGCTGCCCTACATCGACGCCTACAACATCGACCTCAAGGGCTTCACACACGAATACTACCGTAAGCTCGGAGGCGATCTGGAGGCGGTCAAAGAGTTCATAAAGAAAGCCGCCGCCGGAGCCCACGTCGAACTGACGACCCTCATCGTACCGGAGGAAAACGACGGCGCCGATGAAATGGCGGCGCTCTCCGCCTGGGTCGCCTCAGTCGACAGGAAGATCCCCCTCCATCTCACACGCTTCTTCCCCCGCAGACTCATGCGCGACAGAAAGCCCATGGAGACGGCGTTGCTGCGCCGATTGGCGGAAATCGCGGCTAAACGGCTCAACACCGTCGTCCTGGGGAACATCTAGCGCAAAAAATACATATTCCGCCTTTGCGCAAGGCATACAAAAAGTGCGGCAGGTAAATCCTGCCGCACCTATCTAAAGGGAGAGGGTATAGTCTGTGAGTGGGGACAGACTCGTAAACTCTTTCTTTATATGACGCGCAAAGCTCTTACATCGCCTTCGCGGCTACCTTAGCGCCCTCTTTTTCTTTTCCGTAATCGCGCCAAACTTCGCCAATTTCCATAACGACCGCAAAGACAAGGCTGCCGACCGCTGTAAAGACGGTGATCCCATACATAAACATTTCTCCATATGCCATTGTGACAACCTCCTCAGGATGTACTATATTTAAAATCTTCGGAATCGGCCGTTCCTGATGGCATTAATAATATCAGCCCTTTATAGATTAGTAAAACGACAAAAATAGATATGTGACATGAAAAAATATCATGTTTGCTGGGATAAAAAAAGAGGCGGCGGAGAAACCTCCGGCGCGCCTACTTTAAAGAAAGGAGGAGCAAAATCCGCCGCGCGGGGACAGACGTCAAACCGAATGCAGCTGCCTCCGCGCGCCTGCCATCCCGGACTCTTTTTCATCACAGTGACCGCCGCTCCATATTTCCCGCACCGCCATCACTGCCGCAAAACAAAAGCTGCCGGCCGCCGTAAAGGCGGTAAGTGCTATCAACATGATCTCCGCAAATGTCATTGTGACGACCTCCTCATATACCGCTGAATTTTATTATTTATGAATCACTTGTTCCTTATGGCTAAATGATATCAACCCTTTATAAATTAGTAAAACGACAAAAACAGATATGTAGTATGAAAAAATATCATGTATAAAAATACAAAAAAAGTGCGGCCGCAAGGGCCGCGCCTCTTCCCTGGGAGGAATGTCTATTAACAACCGGCTCTCTGTGCCTCGGTCTGTGGGACCGCCGTTCCAGCCGGTTCGCTCCAAATTGTCGCCTTCAGCATATACAGCGCGAATACGGCGGAGACCAGTGCCGTAAACCCCATCGTGCTCATCAGAATTATCTCACCTAACGGCATCACAATTACCTCCTTCGTCTGCCTTCGTTGTGCGCAGAGTATAGCCAAGAGGCGATAGATAAGTAAATCAAAATATTTCTCTATTTCACTATCGGCACGTAATTTTACCTAGATGAAAAAATCCTGTTTCCAAGCGGTTTTATCGGCCTTCTACAAACGAACCGCCGGCAATATATGGCACAGGCCAATATCAGCGGCGGTTTTCGGCGCGAAAGCCGATAATTACATTCTGATAGTTATTTTTTTATATAAATACTTACATAAACTTGATATAAAAAGCGCAGCGGCCCCGGCGCGAGAGAAGGTTCTTGCCCGCCGGAGCCGCTTTCGCGGAGAAATTACGCAATATTGCCCATTCGATTAGTGAAGAAGAAAACCCGGAAGTAAAGGATCGCTCTCATGGCTGATGAGCCAGTTGAATCCGATGATGTTCGCGCTGCCTTTGATAAAGGGGATGATCGAGCGAAATTCTCCGATCATCGGCCCCTCCTCGTAATGCCCCTCAAAAATGGTGCCGAGGATGCTCTCGTGAAAAAAGGGCTCATTGGGCGAGAGCTCGCCTTTGTCGGCGAGCAGCGCCATCTTGGCGCAGGTGCCGGTGCCGCAGGGCGAGCGGTCCACGTTGCAGGTACCGAAGACGACGCAGTTGCGGGCATGCTCCCCCTCCCGGTGCAGCCCAAACTCCGCGAGCAGGATCTTATTATTCATCGGTATCTGCGGGTGGCGCACCGTATGCTGCCTGTTGGCCTCCTCCATCACCTCGACGCCGAGCTTGATCAGGCGCGCTGACTCCTGCGGCACCAGATCAAGGCCGAAGTCCGCAGCGTCCAGGATCGCGAAAAAGCTGCCGCCGAAGCAGACGTCAAACTTCACCGTCCGCCCGAGCGATGGAAGAAAGAGGTCGAGGCCGCGCGCGTATACGAAAGAGGGGACGTTCTGCAATGTCGCGCTGACAGCCTCGCCATTTACGACCTCGACCTTAAGCGTGACGAGGCCCACAGGAGTGTCGAGTTTAACGTAAGTATAGGGCTCAAAGACCTGAACCATCTGCAGATTCACCATCGCCGAGGCGAGGCCGATCGAACCGTGACCGCACATTGAGACGCTGCCGCCCGAGTCGCAGAAGATGACGCCGGTGTCGGCCTCCTCGTGTACTGGCGGCACCATGATCGCGCCAAACATATCGGCGTGGCCGCGCGGCTCCGTCATTATAAAGCGGCGAAAATCGTTGTGATTATGGCGGAAGTCCACCCACTTCTCCGCCATCGAGGCGCCGCGGAAAATCGGCGCGCCGCCGATGACGATACGGGTGGGCTCTCCGCATGTGTGCGAGTCTACTACGGCGACCATTTTGCCGATTTTCATGCTTTCATCTCCCCCTATTGTCTTCGAAATTACTTTTATAGTAACAGAGAGGGAAGATTTTAGCAACCGTAGGTTATTTTTAATTTAATAAGAAATTTATATTATAAATTAAGCTTAAATATTCAGATAGTAACTACAAAAAACACTATTCCTTGATCTTGACCTCCGTCTGCGGGAAGGGGATCTCAATATTATGCTCACGGAAGGCATCCAGGATGCTCATACGCACAGCGCTCTGCACGTTTGATTCAAAGACCTTGCTGAGGTCGATAAAGAAGAAGGCGGTAAACTTTATCGCGCTGTCCTCAAACTCCGAGAGGATGATACGGAAGGGCGGCGTCTTCAGGACGTTCGGATTTTCGCTGAGAACCTCGCGGATGATGCCCATCGCCTGAGAGACATTGCTGTCATAGGCGATCGAAACACTTATCTCCGTGCGGGAGAGAGAATTATTCAGCGTCAGATTCAGCACGGGGCTCTCCAGCACCTTGCTGTTGGGGATTATCAGGTGACGCGACTGCTGGCAGACGAGGACGGTGTTCTGCAGCGTTATCTCGGCGACGATGCCGTGCGTATCCCCGATGATCACCTCGTCGCCGATGCGCAGCTTCCTCTGAAAGAGCAGCAAAATACCGGAGAGGGTATCCCCCATGATCTTCTGCGTGCCGAGACCGATGGCGATCGCCGCCGCGCCGCCCATGAAGGCGAAGGCCGTCAGCGGGATGTGCAACATCCACAGCGTTATCAGGAAAGAGATGATAAGGCCGAAATAAAAGACGATATTCTGAATCAGCAGCGAACTATGTCGGCTCACACGTTCCGTCCTTTTCTCAAAATGCCGCCGCGTGAGCACCACGGCGTAATGGGTCGTCAGCAGGCCAAGAAGGAAGATGATCAGCGCGAGGCTGAGCTTTTTCACCGTGATCGGGTAATCGTCGATGCTCCAGATCTCCATGTCCAGCAGGCCGCCGACGTTGTCATGCCAGATAGTTTCGAACTTGTCGTCGGTGTTGGCCTCGCCGATCATACGCTCCGTCTCCGTAAGCAGCAGCTCGAACTGCCCCGACATCTCGCCCAGCAATATAATATAGGAGAGATAGCGGTTCATCCGCGCGTCAATATTCGCGCGGAACTCGTTGCGCATTGAAATCTCTTCTTTTGTCTTGAGCCAGCCGTCCTCGCCGAAACGATGCGTCACCTCCAAAGCCACACGGCGCAGCCCCTGAAGATCATCGTCAACAAACTTAATATTCACGCGGCACTGTTTTATCAGCGCCTTCATCCGCGCCTGCAGCTCACGGCGTTCCTTAAGCGTCAGTTTGCCGGAGAATAAATCATCCATTAAGCGCCACGTCAGCCGCGTAGCTGAGCACATCTCGACAAAGTCAAGGACGAGCAGCGTCTCATCCTCCACCAGCTTTTGCTCCGTCGGTATCCAGTATTTAGCAAAATCCGTCTGGAACTCTACGCGGCGGCGGACCTCGCCAAGGAGTTTGTATTTGTCGTTAAGCATGACTAAGGTATTCTCCAGCAGCCGCGCCTTCTCGTCGACCCTCGCGTCAAGAATGGCGAAGTCATCCGCTGAAAAGTCGACATTCGCGCGCACATTTTTAATGATCTGCTCCAGCGTATCGATCTTTTCCTTTAGCTCAGAAAATTCCTGCCCCCCGATCTTTATATTGCTCTCGAAAAAAGTATAACTGGCGTAGCAGAGTTCAAGCTTCGCTCTGATGATAAGCAGCTCGAAGTTATATTTGAGGCGGTTCTCCGCTGAAATGGAGCTCTTCTCCCGGCAGAGGCGGTACTCCTTCTCAATCTCGCCCTTCTTCTCGCTAAGTTTACGCAGTTCCTCACGATAGCGCGCAAGGTTCTCCTGCCAGAGCATAAAAGACTGGCGGCAGTTCTCAAAATCCTCGACGACGCCCAGGTAAAAGACAAAGGAATATGGCGGCTTCGCCGCCGTCAGCTCCTTCAGCCGTGCGTCGTTAAGGGTAAAGTCATTATCAGTACCTGTGTGTAACTGTAGAAAATGGATGCTGTAGTAAGTATTGATGATCTCACTCAGCTCATATTCATAGCGAAGCACCTCGGAGACGGGGATATCATACTGCCGCGCGAGCCCCTCTTCGATATTCCGCACCCGCCTCAGGTCGCGCACGACCTGCGCGGCGCGCGCTGCCGGCTCCGTCTGATAACGCGCCAGCTCCTCGCGGATGTCGGCAAGGGTGGCGGCATTCGCCCTCCCCATAAAGAACGAAAAAATAAGCGCGGCCAGAAAAAGACAAAAACTATTCTTGCGGAGATTCATCTGCTTTACCCTGCCCCCCTCATACGACTTGGTATATTATTATATAGGCAAACGCCGCAAAAGATAATAACGCCGGACGGCGATGGAGGGCCAATATGGATACCAGAAAATACGAAGTCATCATCAAGGCCGCCGAATGCGGCAACCTTACCAAAGCGGGCGAGAGCTTCGGCTATACGCAGTCCGGAGTGAGCCACATGATAAAGGGAGTGGAGGAGGAATTCGGCTTCCGCATCTTTATGCGCGGACGCGACGGCGTGAGCCTCACCACAGAGGGCGAACGGGTCCTGCCGCTTCTGCGCGAGATAGCTAAGTGGAACGAGAGCCTCGGCCAGACCGTCAGCGCCATCAACGGCCTCATCTGCGGCACGCTGCGCATCGGTTCCTTCACAAGCATCGCCATCCACTGGCTGCCGAAGATCATCTGGCGCTTCCAGCAGGACTATCCCAACATCAACATCGACATCACGGAGGGCGGCATCAGCACCCTTGAGGAGGCTCTCGAAGAGGGCTCGGTGGACCTCACATTTATGAGCGTGCAGCCTGGACGCAGCTTCGACCGGCTGATGCTGAAAAAAGACCCCTTCCTCGCCATCCTGCCAAAGGGGCATCCGCTGGAAAAAGAAAAATCCTTTCCCCTCGAGGCCTTCAACGGCGTCGACTTCATCCTCGTCACGCGCGGCTTCGACTACGATACCAACCGGCTGCTGAAAAAATACGCCATCACTCCGAACATAAAATTCACCTCGCACGATGACCACACCGTCTTCTCGATGGTCGAAAACGGCCTCGGCGTCAGCATCCTCCCCGAGCTGGTCATGCAGAGCTACAAAGAACGCTCCGTCACCCTGCCCCTCGAGCCGGAGGTATACCGCGACATCGCCCTCTGCCTCCCCTCCTTCGCGGAGGCCTCCCCCGCAAGCCGCCGTTTCATCGAATACGTCAAAAAGATGGTCGCCCCGGATGGCAGTATACGCGACATCTAACTAACCCCACGTAAATCGGCGTTTATAAGCACGATTTGCGTCATAAAATGGGGGCTCCGAATCCTCACCGTATGAAGATACGGTTCCGGTATCGGAGCCCCCATTTTATTTAGCAACTCGCACTTCTAAACACCGATTTCCTTCGGGTTGGAAAAACTGTAAATAACGATTTAGCTTCGATATGATAAATGATAAATAGCGGTTTTTTTCTTAAAGCCTTCCTCTCTGAGGAAGGTGGATCGCCGCCGTCTTTGCGGCGAGACGGAAGGAGTGTTGCTCTGTTTAGTACGGAAACCGCGCCATACAGAGCCCGTGGCAAAAGCCGCGGGAGAATATAAGGCCAAAACTCCCTCACCCCGCTTCGCGGGGAGCTCCCTCAAAGAGGGCGCAAAAAAAAATCGCTATTTATCTCTTTTACCACCTGAAGGAAATCGGCGTTTAGAAGTGCGAGTTGCTAAATAACTTTGGGCTCTGGTACCGGAACCGTATCTTCATACGATGAGGATGCCAGAGCCCGAAGTTATGACGCAAATCGTGCTTATAAACGCCGATTTCCGTTATTTCAGGGACAAGAACAGATCATACGCCTCTTCGGCGCTCGCGTTCTCGTGCACTACGGCGCGCACGGCCCGCAGCATCGCAGCGGGGTTCTCCGACTGGAAGATGTTGCGTCCCATGTCCACACCCGCCGCGCCGTCCCGAATGGCGTTATAGGCCATCTCCAGCACCTCTTTTTCCGGCGTCTTTTTGCCGCCCGCGATGACGATCGGCACTGGGCAGGCGGCGGTGACCTCCTCGAACCCCTCGCAGTAGTAGGTCTTGATCACCTGCGCGCCGAGTTCGGCGAGTATGCGCGTCGCGAGCTGGAAATAACGCTTGGTGCGCTCCATCTCTTTGCCGACGGCGGTAACGCCCATCACGGGGATGCCGTAGCGGTTACCCGCGTTTATCATATCGCTGAGATTTTTGAAGCTGCCGACCTCGTTTTTGGAGCCGACGAAAGTCTGGACGACGATGCAGGAGGCGTTGAGGCGAATAGCGTCCTCCACGTCCACTCCCACGTGACCGTAGCTCAGGTCTTCGTGCAGCACGCTGGTATCGGTGGTGCAGCGCAGCGCGATCGCCTTGTTGAAGGTGGGCGGCACACAGCTCTTGATCGCCCCGCGCGTCGCCATCAGCACATCGGCGTAGGGCGCGAGCGGCGGGATGGCGAGGTCGAGGCGCTCGAGCCCCGCGGTCGGCCCCATGATGTAACCGTGGTCGAAGGCTAGCATGACGGTACGTCCGCTCTTGGGGTCAAAGATGCGCGCGAGGCGGTCTTTCATGCCCCAGTCGCAGTGTTCCGCCCCCTTGACGTAGAAGCTCTTCTGCTCCACCGGCCTGTCGAGGCCGTAGTCTTTCGCCAGGATATTCCCTATCTTGTCTACCATTTTAAGACACTCCTTATTCCTCGGCCGCCGATTTCGCGAAGGCCTTGAATATGATCGAAACCGAGACCGAGCCGGGGTCGGGGATGCCCAGTGCGCGTTCGCCGAGGTTCTTGGCGCGGCCAAAATGCGCCACATAGTCCTTCGTCTTCATGCAGCCCTCGTGCGCCGCGAGACGGGCCGCCTCAAGCGCCGCCGCGATGTCGCCGCCGCCGTAGTCCGCGAAGGCCGCGACCGCTGGGGTCAGCGCGTCGACCATGGTTTTGCCTCCGAGGGGGGCCTTGGAGAATTTCAGAAGCCTCGCTTCGCCGCTCTTAAAGGCCTCCGCAAGCTGCTCCTTCGTAAGTTCCGCAGCTCCCTCGGGGACGGCGCGTGCCATGCCGGAGAAGAGCGAGCCGAAGAGGGGCACGGTCGCCCCGCCGCCCATGTTGAGGACGGCCATACCGACGGCCGAGAGCATCCCCTTGAAGTCGTTCCCCTGGCAGCCCTCGGCGGTCGCCTTCACCGTCTCCATCACCTTGACCATCGTCGTTCCGTGGTCGCCGTCGCCTATCTGTGAATCAAGCTCCGTCAGCTCGTCTTTGGCGTCCGTAATCGCCGAGGCCGCGCAGCCGAGCATCTTTACAAAGCGTCCGTATGTGAGTTTTTCCATCGCCGCGCAAGCCGCCCTATTTCACCGTGTAGTAGGGCGTGTCGCAGGGAGCCTTCCAGTATTTGAGCAGCTCGCCGTCCATACGCGCCATGAAGAGCTGGAAGCCCGCCGCCTCCTGGACGGTGAGCAGCTCCCCAACGTGCGAGGCGACGACTTTGACGCCCTTGCCTTTGAGGTATTCGACACAGTCCTTGAAGACGATGAGCTGCTCCATGAGCGTCGTCGCGCCGGAGCCGTTGACGATGAGCATGACCTCCTCGCCCTCTTTAATTGAAAGGTCGTCAAGCAGCGCCTGGGTCATGATCGCCGCGGTCTCCCGCGCGCTCTTCATCGTCATGCGTCCGCCGCCGCCCTCGCCGTGCTGTCCCATACCGATCTCCATATCGTCCTCGCCGAAGCGCGATATCTCGGCGCCGTTGGCGGGATGCGTCGCGCCGCGGCAGGCGACGGCGATCGTCGCCATGTTGTCGGCGAACTTCTGCGCGACGGCGCGCACCTCTTCAAGATCCCTGCCCATACCGGCGGCTCCGCCCGCGATCTTCGCGAGGGGGATGCAGCCGACGAGGCCGCGGCGGTTGTCGGAGTCGGAGCGCGGCGCGTTGGAGATGTCCTCCTGCGTCGTGACGCGCGCCACCTTGATCCCAGCGTCCTCCACCTGTTCCATCGTCATTTCGGCGGCCATCATGTCTCCCGCGTGGTTGAGCACGACGAAGAGAGCGCCCTTCGGGGCCGAGGCGAGGGAGAGGGCCTCGAAGCAGGCGGCCGGTCCGGGAGCGGCAAATACGTCGCCGACGACGGAGATGTCAAACATGCCGTCGCCGACAAAGCCTGAGAGCGCGGGCTCATGCCCCGCGCCGCCGAGGGTGACGATGTGGACGCGGTCGGCCTTTTCCATGTTCTTGTTGATGACGAGGTTATTCTCGCGGACTTCAATCTTGTCGGGGAAGGCGAGCGCCATACCCTTAAGCAGTTCTTTGGTGAGCGTCTCTGAGTTGTTGATAAATTTTTTCATTGCCATTTTACGTTTCCTCCTATTTAGCCTAAGTTTCGTTCCCTGCGGCGGCGTTCGCGGCTTAGTCCGCGCACTCCATCAGTTCAAAGAGAACTCCGTCGCGCCAGGCGAAGGCGATCTTCGTCTTTTCGTCGACCGGCGTCACGGGCAGGACGATCTTCTCGCATTTCGCAAGTTCGCCGTTGAGGTCGTCGACCTTGTAGGCTACGTGGGGGTAGTTTTTAAGATCCTCCGGCATCGGCGAATCCGGCTCGAAGCGCAGGCATTCGTACTGATAGGGGTGGTCCTTCGGGTCGGTAAGGAAAAGTTTCATCTCCGGGGAGTATACTTCATTGGGCTGCGGCGTCTTCACCGGAACGCCAAGGTGCATGTACTGTGCCATTGCATAGTCCTCCTTCGTCATTTTGCGCTGCTAGTGTATATTCGCTGTCCCTATATTTTAACATATCCGTATTATTACGTACCTCACTTTTTTGCCGCCGTCAGGCATTTTTCCCCTGTTTTGTATATAATGGAGATGAAAAACCGATAAAGAAAAGGACAGTGATCGATATGGTTTCTGCAATCATGAAACGCCGAAGCATTAGAAAGTTTACGGGAGAAAAGGTCTCCGCCGACAGCGCGATGAGGATCGTCGAAGCGGGAGCCGCCGCGCCGAGCGCGATGAACAGGCGTCCCGTGCGCTTCATCCTGCTTGATAAAGAGGCGATGGCGCGCTTCGCGGAAAAGGTGGCGCAAAAGGAGCCCTTTATCGAGGGGCAGTGGGCTATCGCCGTCTGTGCCGACCGCCGCGGCTACGACCAGGAGGGCGCCTGGCTTGAGGACTGTTCCGCGGCAATGGAGAATATCCTGATCGCGGCGACGGAGATGGGGCTCGGCTCACTCTGGTACGGCGTATACGCGCGCCCCGCGAAGGAGCCGCAGGTACGCGAGGCGCTCAAGGTGCCGAAGGGCGTGGAGGTCTGCGGCATTGCCGTGATCGGCCACGCCGCCGAGGAAAAGGAGCCGCACAGAGGCGTGGATTCTTCCATCCTCCACATTGGCTGCTGGAAGGAATAGCCGGTAAAATGAAAGCTGCCGGGAGGATATTATTTTTACTTGCGACTGCCGCGATGCTTGTCTTCCCGGCCAGCGGCGCGGAGGCGGCGCGGCGTTATATAACGGAAAAACCGCTTCCAAAGACCGCCAGCACCGACGTCAGGGAGACCGCGGTGGAGGCGGAGCTTGACGGCAATTTCACGCTCACTCTCGAAGCCCCCGTTCTGCCGGGATATTCGTGGAGCCTCTATAATTCCCTGCCGCCGGGGGTCTCTCTCGTCTCGGTGTCGAGTACCCAGAGGCAGGCGGTATCGCCAGACATGACGCCGACGGCGGTCGAGACCAGGAGTTATCACGCCTCCTCCACGGGACGCAACAGGATCATCTTCCGCTACGCGCGGCCCGGCGACGAGACTCCGCTGATATATGTAATATTCAGTCTGAATGTGAGGCTAAAGTAGGATGTATAGATTTATCATCGCTCTGTGCGCGTTGACGCTGCTCTTTTCGGCGGGCCGCGCGCAGGCGGAGAGACGTCATGCGATGGTCCTGCCATTTCCCGTGACGGAGGCGACCGACGTTCGTTATCTGGAGGCGGAGACCTTCCTCAACGACGACTTTGAGATTTCGCTCGCGGCTAACCCCTCCACAGGCTATACGTGGATCGACTACGACGGTCTGCCATCGGCGATCTCCTTCGTCTCGCGCACCTATGATCCTCCCGCCGTTGCCATGCCCGGCGCCGAGGGAAGGGAGCGGCTGCGCTATCACGCGAACGCCACAGGACACAACCACATCATCCTGAAGTACGCGCGCCCGTGGGAGGGCAAGCCGGTGGCCTATGCCGTCTGCTGCGTGTATGTGAAGCTGCCAAGCCAGCTGTAGATATAACGGAAATACCGCGCCCGCCGCTCCGGAGGGCGTTTTTTATCGCCGCCTATTTTTCCGCGGCGCTGAGATATTTCGCCGTGTAGGGACAGACGACGAAGCATTTGCCGCAGATGTCCGCCTCTATGCCCGTGCGGAACATCATCAGCTCCCGCTGCTTACGTGTGCATTTTTCGGTATCCACAATCAGGTCGCGGTCAACGGCGCGGTTCCACAAAAGACCGCTCAAAGCCTGCCCAGGGCAGGAGCGGCGGCAGAGGCCGCAGCCGCCGCAGAGCGGCTCCCTCACGGATGAGGCGCAGGCAAGCGGCGCGTCTGTGAGCAGCGAAGAGATGCGCACCGCGGAGCCGTATTCGGGGGTGACGAGCAGGCAGCTTTTGCCGATCCAGCCAAGACCGGCCCGCACCGCCACCGTTTTGTGCGGCAGGGCGCTGCGGCAGTCCGCGTCATAGCTCACGGCGTCGGTCGTCTGCGGCTGCGCGGAATAGCCGCGTCCGCGCAGGTATTCCGCGCCGGAGGTCACTATCCGGTTCAGCCCGTTGTTAAGTTCATGGTACATGTAATAGTAGCTCTTTGTCGGGCCGTCAGCAATCTCCCGCAGGATGTGCGGCGGTACAGGGAGCGCCACCGAGACGGCGCGCGGATAGCCGCACCCAGCCACGCCGCCCATATCCGCAAAGCCGACGAGCTTCGCGCCGATACCATATAAAAAGTCTTTGAATTCCTCCGACAGCATGCCGCGCGCCCTCCAATATTAAAGAATATATGATGCGGACCGTAAGGTTCTCGGTAAATTTTACATCATGCCGCCCGGATTTCCTCCCGTGAAATGCTTCATTCGCAATGAAGCCAGGCGATGAGAGACAGTGTGGTAAACACATCAGCAAGAGTCAAAAAGGATATAAACAGCGGTTTATCCCCCAGAGGAAAAAGAGATAAATAGCGGTTTTGCTTTTGCCCTTGCTCTTAAAGGCGCCCTCTCTGAGGGAGCTGGCTCGGCGATGTTTTTTCGCCGAGACTGAGGGAGAGTTGACCTTCGGTTCTTCCGCGGCTTTTGCCGCGAGCTCTGTTTGGCGCGGGAACCGCGCCAAACAGAGCAACACTCCTTCCGTCTCGCCGCAAAGGCGGCGGCGATCCACCTCCCTCAAAGAGGGAGGCTACAAAGGAAAAAGCTAAATCGGCGTTTAGACGTGCTGGATGCTAAACCGCTGTTTATCGCCTCCGGCCATTATTTATGCGTTTGTACCGGGATAGAGCGTGCCGTTTTACAATTATTTGCCGCGACTGTATGATAGAGAAAAATCAAATAGGGAGGGCTTCATATGCTGTTCACCTTCAGTCAGATAAAAGAGGCGAGAGAGCGCATCGCTCCGTATATCACGGAGACGCCGCTGATAAGGCTTCGTAATCTGGATCAATACCTCGGATGCCAGGTCTACGCAAAACTTGAGTCTATGCAGAAGACGGGCTCGTTCAAGCTGCGCGGGGCCGTCAATAAGCTGTTGTCGCTCTCCGCCGAGCAGCTTGGCCGCGGCGTCGTCGCGGCCTCCTCCGGCAATCACGGGAAGGCGCTCGCCTACGCCGCGGGGCTGCTGGGGGCGAAGTGCACCGTCGTCATGCCGCGGACCGCGCCGCGGAATAAGATCGAGGCGATCGGGAAACTCGGGGCGGAGGTCGTGCTCTGCGAGACCTCCGAGCGTTTCAGGATCGCCGAGGATATCTGCCGCGAGCGCGGCGGAACGATGGCGCCGCCGTACGACGACTACGAGATAATGGCCGGTCAGGGCACCGCCGGTCTGGAGATCATGGAACAGGAGCCTGGTCTAGACTGCGTGATATCCCCTGTCAGCGGCGGCGGACTGATCGGCGGTCTCTCCACCGCGCTGAAGGCCGTCTCGGAGGGAAAGATACGCGTCGTCGGCGCGGAGCCTGATATACTGCCGCGCTACAGCGAGAGCCTCGCCGCCGGAGAACGTGTCACCGTTCCGCAGCGGCGCTCGCTGGCGGACGCCCTCGCCTCGCAGACGCCTGGGGCCAGGAACTTTCCCGTCGTGCAGGCCAACGTGGAGGGGGTCGCCCGCGTCTCGGAGGAGTACATCAAAAAGGGGATGAAGCTGCTGCTGACTGAGGGAAAGCTGCTCGCCGAACCAGCCTCCTGCATTGGCGCAGCCGCGCTGCTCGAGGGACGTATCTCCGTAAGGGAGGATGAGAAGGTCTGCCTGCTCATCTCCGGCGGCAACGTGGGACTAGAGCAGCTGGAAATCCTGCGGGACGTAAGTATATAAAGCGGTTGGCGGAGACACAGGCTGATTGGCGTCTCCGCCGTTTTTCCTATAACCCTTGACAGAAAGAGGATGCCGCGGTAGATATTTATATAAATTTTCGTGTCGAATAAATTGATAGTTATATAGATTATCCCGGGAGGCGGGGATATATGCCCTATTATATCTTTCGAGGCGGATATATTAAAAAGAGGTTGTTCTTTCTCCTTTTGCTTGCTGTTCTCATCTATCCGTTTGCGGCGGCACATGCACAGATGCGTCACAAATTCGATCTGCCCTTTCCCGTCACGAAGGAGACCGATGTCAGATATATTGAAGTTACGGCATTTTACGACAGCGACTTTGTGATAAGCCTTGAGGCAAATCCGGCTACGGGCCACGTATGGCGCGAATACCAGCGCCTTCCGCAGGGAATAACATTCGTCTCCTCGACCTTTAAGGCGAAGGCAGCCGCTGGAGGCCCCTTTGACACGCCCGGCATTGAAAGGTGCAGATACCACACGTCAACAAAACATTATGGAGACGTAACGGGACATACCCATATAATATTAAAATACGAGCGTCCCTGGGAGCATAAGCCGGCAGCTTACGCCGTCTGCTGTGTGAATATCTATGTAAATAATCCCTACGAATCCAAGTTTTGGGTCACCATGTCGGCCATGCATCGTTTTCACAGACGCCCCTGGGTCTTGCTGTTTTTTGGCACGCGGTTTGAAAGAGCCGAGGTTATGATAGATCTGTATAAAAATAAACCACGGATATTTTGGCTCCTTAATTTGTTACATCTCTGCCTTGTATTCATCGTAGTCCATGTTTCGAGGGCCAAAGAGAAGGATTACTGGTCCTTGTGCAAAGACAGCCCCGCGGGATTTATTTTGGTCTCATTTTTGCTTGCCCTATGGCTAATAATTGCCTCATGGCTGCTGCGGTTATTAGAGATGGCCGCCTGGGGGCTTGCCTAGCGTTTCACAAAACGCCGCGGCAGACAAAAGGCGCCCCGGACAAAAATGCCGGGGCGTCTTTTTTATTTATGGGAAGTTTTTTCGCAGTCTGCCGCTATTAGAGGTAGTTGGCGGCGACCAGAACCTCTTTGACTCTTTCTTCGTTCTTCTTCGCGAACTTGATGACGGGGCCGGTGCAGCCCATTGAGGACTCGGCGTAGATGCCGGCCTTCCAGAGAGCCTTGACGGCATTCTCTATCTCAAGGACGTCGACGCCGTGGATCTCTTCGTCTGTCGGTTCGGCCGCGGGGGCTTTGACATCTTCTTCGGCCGCCGCCTGTTTCGGCTGCATGGCCTCGATGAGATCGTCAAGTCCGACTGCCTTAGCCGCCGCCAGCTCCTTCGCCACGATCGCGGGAAGTCCGTTTTTCGCGGCGCTCGCGTTGAGCGAGAGCGCGGAGGCGATAACGGGAGCGCCCGAGGCGCGGGAGATGATCGAGATGACCTTGTTCCAGCCCTCTCCGGCGGAGGGGCCGTAACCCCAGCCCATCGCTTCGTAGTTGCCGCCGGTGGTCCAGGCTCCGAAGAGCTTCATGAGGACGTTCCCTGTGAGGGTGTCCGTCACGCAGACGTCGGCCGCGCCGGCGAGCAGGTCGTTGCCTCGAAGGATCGCGCCGCCGTCTTTTCTGATGCTCTCCGCGAAGTTGATGCCGTAGCCGTTGTCCTTAAGCTTCTGAAGGGCGCGCAGAACAGTCTGAGCGCCGTCAAGGTTGAGGACGCCGACCGTCGGCTCCAGTATACCGGCGGACTTCGCCACCGCGATACCGTAGATGGCGTTGCGGAGCATAGCCTCCGTCCTGACCGGGGAGGACGTGCCCGTAGAGGAGGCTACGAAGCACGGTTTCCCTTTGCCAGGCGTAAATACCTTTCCTATTGTGGTTACACCGACGGGGAACGGGTAGTGGAGGGCTACCGCACCTTCTATGATCCCGTCGCTCAGTGCCTTTTCCATCGCCGCGGATATTTCGTGCTCGTCCGCCGCCGTCTCGACCCAGTTGAGGTCTTCGTAGCCCGCGAGTTTCGGACCGATGCAGAATACTTTCACGCTGGGATCGTTCTGCATCGCGAGGCGCGCGCCGCGGCAGAGCTCTTCCTGGCCGAGCTCGCTGCCGTACGCCATAAGGCCGACTTTAGTCTTTTTGCCGCCGCCCTCTTTGGCCTCTTCTATTATTTCGCCCAGTATGTCGCCTATCAAGGCCTTTACGGATGCGTTATCTGTCATTGTTTTTCCCCTTACTTTTTGAGGCTAGCGGCAAGTTCTCCGAGGCTCTCAAGAATGAGTTCGCGGATCTCTTCTTTGCTCACGGTGGCTTCCGCCTGCTTGGGCTGCGGCTTCTCGATGAGGAACGAGGCGCCGTCGGCCAGGTTGGTCAGACGTCCGAGGAAGAGGCTGCCCTTACCGATGATCATCGCGCGGGTCATCTTGCCGGCGTTGATGGCGTCGGCGGCGTGGCCCATGAACGGCACGCCGGAGGGAATGTGTCCCTGCGTATGGACGAAGCCCGTCATGCCATGTTCTTTTGTGAACTTCACCATGTCGGCCTTTTCGATGGCCTTCTTCATCACCGCGAGGGCCGCGATCATCTTGAAGTTCGCCGTCGGCACGTCTCCCGCGCCCGCGGGAAGGGTGATCTCGGGGTTGTGGAGCTCCGGTGAGAATTTATCTACGTCGGCAAATGTCAGTCCGACCTTCTGGAGCGGCTCGTAGGTGAGGACGGAGGTGACGGTCTGCGGCGAAGCGCCAGCGCCGACCGTATGCTTTCCGATCGCGTCGAGGCGGATCACGGGCAGGGTGCCGTCGTCGGGAACGATGAGGACGCCGAAGGAGCCGATGCAGTTCTCAAGGGCTGGAAGCTCTTTCTTAACGTGGTCGCGCGCGTTCATGTAGAGCTTGGGGATCGCGCCGCCCGCGATGACCGCGACGTTTTTACGGGTTCCCGCGGCGACCATCGAAGCGCCTGAGAGGACCGCATTGACGGGGCCCGCGCAGAAGCCGCGCACGTCGCAGCCGGAGGAGTTCACGCAGCCAGCTATTTCTGCGATGGCCTTCGCGAAGTTGCCGCCGCCGCGCTGGTTCATGTCGCCGGCCGCTTCTTCCGAGCATTCGATGACAAAGTCGATATCTTCGGGCTTCATGCCGCTGTTCTGAATGAGGTGAAGCAGTGAAAGCACGGCGCTCGCCTTGCAGGTGATGTTCACCAGCAGCTCATAGGCGGTGAGGTTCGGGTCCACTTCGTGTCCCCTTCTCGCGCAGCCGACTACCTTGCCGTCGACATAGAGGGGCAGCGCGCCAGCCGTCTTGACTTCGTTCTCTATCTCAGCCGCGTCGTGGCCCGCCTCAAGGCGCGCTACGATATCTTCGCGCATCAGGGGGTGCTTGGCGATCTTTTCCTTGACGGCGGCGGAGAAATCCTTATCAAGCCAGATAAGGTCGAATACGTCGCAGATGTCGAGGAAGGCGATCGTCTCGTCTTCGGGCATGATCTCGCCGTATTTTCCGAAGCGGATCTCCTGCGGCTCAAGGTTCTTGTACCAGGGCTGGGGACGCGTTTCAAAGTCCTCTATCTCCATGGCACCGATGTATGTGAGGTTCGGAGCGTAACTGGCCGCTTCGTGGTAGTTCTGCTGGTATTTGGGAAGTTCTTTGAGGAATTCTGAATCGGGGTGCGTCTCCCTCTCTACAAAGGGGGTGTTGCCGTACCAGAGGCCGAGCTCGGGTGTGTGGTTTAATGAATAGGCTGCCGCTTTGATCGCTGCGTTTGGCATTTTAATTACTCCTCCTGTTGGTTTGATCGCGTAATTTATCTCTGTTGACCGTATATAACTTTACAACAAACTCCATACTACCATATCTTACGAGATAGTATATTTTATTTTTCCTGATATGTCTTTATGCTTATGAATAATATTTCACATACTCTGCCCCTTTTCACGGTTAGAAAAGGTAATTTGGAATAAAATACGAGGAAACGACGCTCAAAATCAACCGATTTTTGCGGGCCTGCCATTCCATTATCGCTTCCCACTTTGCCCCTTACGCGGGCGAAGGCTTTATGATTTAAGGTTTTCCATATCCTTCAGCGAGAATGCCACCCAGAGGTCAAAGGCGTCTTTAAATTTCCAGGGATCTTTTCCCGTCAAAGCTCTGATTTTTTTAAGCCTGTACTGGAGGCTGTTTCTATGAAGGCGCAGGCGGCGCGCGGAACCGCTGCTTGAAAACGGCGATTCGCACCACTCCATAAAGGTGTCCCGTATAGCTTTGTAGTCCGACCGTCTGTCGATATCCCGTAAGACCATGGAGGTAAAATCACGTCGGGAGTTTTCTGACAGCAGCCCCAATACGGACAACATATCTCCATATGTCTTTATATCGTCATGGAGATCATAGTCTTCTCTATATTCGCATGGCTGACAATGAGACAAACGGTCTATTTTCATTACCCCCTTTCGAACAAACGCGGCCGCCGGTATCAAGCGCCTTTATTAAATCCTCTTAAAAAGGCGCGGCCTGCGTTTTCACAGGCCGCGCCTTCAAATAGGGAGGAGGAATATCGGGGTTACCTTAAAAAGCAGACAGCCCAAAATGGTAGTTTTGTAACGGCTTCCGCAGCGCGTTCGCTAAACCTTCCCGCGGCGGCGGAAATTTTCTTCCGGCAAAGAAATTTTCCGCGCCGGCCGTCCATCTAAGGGCTGCCGTTCGGCCACAAACATCCTCAGCAGGGGCCGCTCTTCCGTCTGGCTGCGGATTTTTCGTGCTGACGACCCCTTATTTACGAACTAAAGTTATTATACAAAATGAGAGGAAAGCTATGTTTCAGTTTTTTATCACAAAAATGTCTCTATCGACGCAAAGAGGGCCGCGGCTGACAAGACCGGATAAGCTCAGAGGAGCGTCTCCGGCATGATCGATATCTCCGCGACGGCGACAGCGCGCCCCTCGAGCTTAGGCAGGATATCCCCATTTTCGCTCCGCGAAAGACTCACGACGTTCACGCCGCCGGGGTTCTTAACGCGAACATCCGGCCCCGTGTGTCCGGAAAGCCACGAGACGATCGCCGAGGCCACCGAACCGGTGCCGCAGGAGAGCGTCATATCCTCCACGCCGCGCTCGTATGTCATGATGTCGATCATATCCGCTTCGCCGCTCATGACTGCGAAGTTTACATGAGTTCCCTGCGGAAAGAGGTCCG
>Ga0192241_10237_pt1 | contig 29859 bp, 28 predicted proteins | sample Koala_Koa27_I3_FD_131239 | JGI IMG/M metagenome (GOLD analysis project Ga0192241, IMG submission 131239) | Enriched cells from koala feces incubated with labeled cellulose particles, San Francisco Zoo, California, United States - Koala_Koa2-7_I3 ... | reverse complement strand
TCCTGTTGCGCTCCATAATAACTGTTTCTATCCGTATGTTGAATAGAACCATAAAGAGAAATCTTATGCTTATATTCACGCCAGAATAAATCGTAGCTGGCACCACCACTATTAATAATGTGCTTGGTTTGCTCCGTAATATCCGACTCATGCGGTTGCAGATCAAATTTATTACCACCACGACGGAACTCATTAGTAGTATGGTATTCCAGATTGATACGGCTGAAGTGTGTAGGGCGATAGTAAGCACGGAAACCGAAAGTATTCATATTCAGTTTACCAAGTTCGGAGAAACCATCATCATCACGGTCATAAGGGTTACGGTTACGATAGCTTTCATACAGCGCGATACCATAAGAGTTATCTTTTGCAACCAGGGAGACGTTACCACCCATATATTGCTCCCACGATTTTCCATCCATGCACGAAAACATGCTCGATACCTGGAAAGAATTACTGATAGGGTCTTTAGTAATGATATTGATAGTACCGCCTACCGCATTCGCCCCGAACAGAGCAGAACCACCGCCACGCACTACCTCCACACGCTCTATCATATTCACAGGAATCTGTTCCAGTCCATATACCCCGCTGAGGGCACTGATGATAGGACGGCTATTTATTAATATCTGAGAATAGGGACCTTCCAAGCCATTGATACGTACTTGTGGAAAACCACAGTTCTGACAGTTGTTCTCCACACGCAGACCAGACTGATAGTTCAGTGTTTTTGCCAAATCTGTAGAATTCACCATTTCAAAGAGCTTGGCACTCATCACATTGACAACTACCGGAGCTTCCTTACGGCTCACTTCATTACGATTGGCAGATACCACTACCTCATCCGTCATGAAACTCTCTTCTTGCATCTGGAAATGTATGACTGCAGTGAAGTCTTTACTGACAGTTACCTCTTTCTCCTGCGTCTTATAACCTACTGCTGATACGCGAAGCGTGTATTTCCCAACAGGAAGTTTACGGAATTCAAACTGACCTTCTTCATTAGAGACTGTTCCCTGACCGCTTTCTTTGATTAATATAGTTGCATAGGGTATATTTTCTTCTGTTCCTTTCACTATCACGTGACCGGAAATCATGTTGCCTTCCTTTATAGGATTTACGGCATAGAGGCTGATGCAAACCATAGTAAGCACCAACGCAAGTATATGTTTTTTCATTAATTTGCGCTCAAAAATGTATGTATTGAAAAATTAAATAAAGGATCATTTATGCCGCGAGCGCCGGCGGAGCACGAAGAGAAACGATCTGCCCCGACTCTCCCTTCACCAGGGATATTAGTTTTTCTGCTTCCAGCACAGCCAGAAGCATCCGCATGGGGTGCAGTTCTTCATATACATCAACCTCCGGAGATTGGAAAGTTGACAAACGACCTATAACGACAAGTTCACTTTTAGAGTGCGTGTGCTTACCGTGAAATGGATGCGAGTGGGTAATCAGCACTCCATTGACGTAATGGACATGAGTAAAGGCTGTAATACTTGTCTGATATGCCACAAACAGCACCAACAAGCATACAGCCCCTATAATTCTCTTTATCTTTTTATTCACGTCCCTACAGTCTATTAAAAATTGCGACTGCAAAGATAGTGATTATTTTTCCACTTTTCCAAACAAGTACTCATAATCCCGTTTAGCAGCAGGCTCTACCCATTCTTCCGGAATAAACTTCCATTGTCCCAACGCATGTGGCTCAATCACACCCTTCTTCTCTATATATTGCATCAGGTAATAACGCAAATCTTTATCCGTAGAGAACAGGATACGGTCTTTCAATTCATCCTGAGAAATACCGGAGCCTTTAGTCAATAATTCTCCTCCACCATTACCACGATAGGAATTCAGTGCTACTTTATACATTTTATCCAAAAAGAAAGGAGTTCCATCCGCCATACTGGTTATAGTCACCTTTTCTCCCTTGGGCTTCGTTACATCCACCGTATAAATGATACCGGCAGCCGAATCAAAATTGAAGCTGAAGTTCTTGAATGAAGCACGATCCGTTGCTCCTTCACGACGCTTCTCACGAAGCAGCAACAAATGGTCATCAGGAGATTTCATCTGGTTTGTCCATAAAGCATATGACATCTCCAATGCATCTTTTATCTCCTTACCGGACAATTTCATAGTATAAAGCATATTTTCATACTTATACAGATTGAACATATCGCTTACAAATACATCACCCTTGCTGATCTTGGTATCATACGACAGAGGAGCAGCAAAAGAAATTTCCGCATTCGTGATTTCAAGTTGCAACATATGGATTAGATCAATAAAAGCCGAAGAGCCGAAATAGGCAGGGCGTGTAGAAATCGTTTCAGTGAAACTACCTATCTTCTTGGACACAAAATTCTGAACATCACTAAATTGTGGAGCAAAATGAGTCATAAAGTCCTTATTTGCAGTATAGTTTTTCATCTCAGTCAGCACTCCGTCGATATGTTTCTCGACTACTTTTCCCTTACGCAATTTCAAAGTAACATCTGCATTCGCCACAACCACTCCCTTACTTGCAGGGTTCATAATCAGTACAGAGTCTCCCGCTACATTTTTAATCTTCTTCAACTCACGGGCATGATCGTGTCCCATCAAAACAATATCAAAACCAGGAACGTTACGGGCCACTTCCAGTGAAGCATTCTCACGATATTTACCTCCCATCAACAGAGCATCTTGTCCGGCATGGAAAATTCCGATTACTAAATCCGGATTCTCTTTTTCACGGATAATCTTCATCCATTTGCAAGCTGTCTCTTCCATATCATCAAAGCGCAGACCTTTCCACAAGTTTTCCGACAACCACACAGGAATAGCAGGAGTAATCATTCCCAGCACTACAATCTTAACACCATCCCGTTCCAATACTTCATAAGGCTTGAAGTGCGTTTTCCCCGTAGCCGTATCAATGATATTAGCACCTAAAACAGGGAATTTGCAATCATCTGCCCAACGGTCGAACACAGCACGTCCGGTTTCTACATCATGATTTCCCATATTACCGGTATTATATTTCATGTAATTCAATACTTCGGCAGCCAGATGCGGAGAAATGGTATCAATATAATTATAATAGTAAGCACAAGGCTGACCTTGCAGAATATCTCCATTATCCAATAACAGCAGGTTATCCTTATAAGTCTCACGTTCCTTCTGAACAAACTCATACACACGCGCCAGACTTCCCCCTGCCTCATGTCGAAGTATAAAGTCATAAGGGTAATAGTTACCATGTATATCGCTGGTTTCTATAATTTTCAGCTTTACTATTTTATCCTGAGCCAACACGGCTCCTGTCAGGAAGAATATCCACCCTAAGAAAAAGTAAAATCTCTTCATAGTAATTATTTATTTGGTTGTTCTATCTCAAATGGATGCGTAAATACGAATCTTGCTCCATCTGTATATCCGGGATCTACCCAGATCTCTCCTCCCCACTTCTCTACAGTCAGTTTACAGATAGATAAGCCCAATCCTGTGCCTTGCACATATTCATTCAGTTTCTCAAACCGTTCAAATACCAGTTTCTGTTTTTCCAACGGAATACCTGTACCGGTATCTGATACTGAAAAAGTAGCTACTCTCTTCTCATCATCTACTTCCAGCTTCAATGTGATCTTACCGTTTCTGGTGAACTTATCGGCATTGGAAAGTAAGTTTATAATAACCTGTTGCAAACGCTGGGTATCCGTCCGTAAATCCACACTCTCACGATCACATTCAAAAATATACTTATTTTCCGACTTACGAGCCTGACTGACGGAAGCTAATACCTGCTGGCACAGTGGTACTACATCACATTTCTCAATTGTAAATGTAACCCTATCTGCCTCCAGACGCGAAACATCCAGGATATCATTGATCAGGCGAAGCAATAAGTCCGAATTTGTTTTAATAATATCGACATATCCCTGCTGTTCATCCACCGAAGTACCTCCTGAAGCCAATACATCGGAGAATCCTACAATTGCATTCAACGGAGTACGGATTTCATGGCTCATATTAGCAAGAAAAGCACTCTTCAGACGACTGGATTCTTCCGCACGGTCTTTCGCTTCTCTCAAAGCACTCTCCGACTCTTCCAGTTCATCTTTCAGTTTCTTGGTATGATAGTAGAAGTACAGAGAAACAAACAATCCACTCAGCAATACGACCAAGATAGTACCAACGGTCCAGATATGATATTTATATTGTTCGTAAAACGATGGATTTTCATTGACCATTTCTATAGGCTGATGAATGAAAGACAGATCCAAACGCTTATCTTTCACAATCTTGCTATCCATCTGCACCTTATTCGGAATTACCTCTACTTCCACCCGGTCGCTGTCCGGTCCCTGCAACAAACGAACTGCCTGATGCGCCATATCCTTACCCAATGCCCGGTAAGAAGGGATCACTCCACCTACGGCCCAATAGCCTATACCTACAGAAGTTATAGAAAAAGTAGGAACATCACCGGCAGCCTCCATCATCGTATAAGTCGCATTGCGCATAAAGTATCCGTCATACATATCTACGCGCCAGGTACCCAATAACAATGCTGTGTTGGGAGGCAATTCATGTAATTTATCGCTTATGGTATAAATCGTATTCGTTCGTCCGTCCAGCAGAATAAGGTTCAGCTCCGGGTGTTTTTTCATCTCTTCCACTACATGTGCCTGCAGAGAAACACCTCCATAACTATTATCGGAAACAAAAGCAATATTCCTGGTTTTCGGATACAGCTTCTTTATCAGATTAATATTGGCTTCTACATCATATTCATAAACGAATCCGGCTTTCACTAAAGAATTAGGAAAGTCATTAAAGAAATCCACTGCATTAGGCATCCATGTTTTCAGATCGACTGAATCATCCGGAAGAATAATGGCATTACGGCTTGCCAGTGCAGCCAGCACCGGAACATTTCCACGTATGGAATCTTCTTGTGATAAATAAGCTGTCCAAGCCTCCTGACCAATCAGCACAAGTAGTACAGGCGAACGTTTTCCCCGGTATTTAGCAAGAAGTTCCTCCATTTTATTTTTCCATAAAGGAGCTTCAGAGAAACTTTTGCAGTTCATGTTTTCCAGAGCTATCGGAGCTTTTCCTCCCAATCGCTCAAATTCTTCCATAAAATCGTAAATATTTCCAGAAGTTTGTCGTGCGTCCGGATTATACGAACTGATAATCAATACCGGGTGTTCTCCAGTCACCGCAAAGGCCGATGAAAACCCAATGTGGGATATCAGTAAGAAAAGCAGAAAGCTATATATTATTTTCCTAAATAAGCCCATTCAGTGAATATAGAATTGTTTCGGCAAATATACAATAAAGTTATAAGAATAGAAAAATAGTTGTAGAATTTAAACTATAATAATACAGCGGGCAGTAAGACATAGTTCATCAAACTATATTCTTACTGCCCGCTTTCAGAATTTATAATATTTTTATCCGTAAGTGTTCTGTGAAGATATTACCAGATATAAACAAAGAAAGCAGCCCACAGGGAGCTGTTTTCCGATATTAAGATATAATCAATTGATATTAAACCTTTTGATGTAAGCTAAAGTACTTCTTCATAAACCATATATAGATAAAGCTAAGCAATAAAATTACACCCAGCAAGAATATATAACCATAGTTCAAACATCCTATATATCCAATTATTATTATTGCTTGTACCACCATATAAATCAACGAAACCACAACATGAGGCATCTTCAATTCGTTCGCCATCAACTGATACATATGTTTGCGATGAGGTAAACCAATGTTTTCATGAAGCATCAAGCGATGAATGATAGTAAGAACGCTATCGACACCGTAAACGGACAACAGGATAATCCAGCTGAAATCTTCTGTTTTAATAATGAGTCTCCCTATCAGAAAAAGAAGAATAAAAGCGATACTCACAGAACCGACATCACCGGCAAAACACTTCGCCTTTTTACGGAAATTAAAGAAACAAAATACGAATACAGAGCAAAGGACAGTATAAATCAAAGCGGATTCAACAAAAGTGATTATCTTAGAATTTATATAAGCTAATGCACCTAGAATAACCAATGAATAGCCACCAGTAATGCCGTTGATACCATCCATGAAATTATAAGCATTAATAATACCTGTGCAAACTATCAATGCAATAATTATCCACCACCATGAAAGAGAAAATAACCCCCATTGGTAAAACATCAAAGCCATAGCGGTAAAGTGAAACACTAACCGAAAGCCTTGAGAAGTGGAACGAATGTCATCCACAAAACTGATAAAGGTAATTAGGGTCAATGCCAACATGAACCAGGGATATTCCCATTCATTACTCAAGAAATAAGCCAAAGCACCAAAATAGAAAATGATTCCGCCACCACGCAAAGTAATCCGGGTATGGGAACTTCTCTCATTGGGCTTATCGATGATATTGCACTTATCAGCTATTCTAAAATAAAAAAGTTCTGCCAGAAATAGCAGAACCAATATAATCAGGTAATACATAACCGTACTTGCCCCTTTAATTTTTAATTGTTAATTCTTAATTTGAAAACGATTTTATCGTTTTCATAATCCCATCAGCAGCACGAACTGGCATTTGTTCAATGCCAAGTGCTGCTTTAATCTTCTCATTACTCACCACATAATTCTCTGTCAGTTTCCGCAAACGTTCAGTATTCAGCGGCAGATGAAGTAAAGTTCCTAAGCCTGCACAACCTCCCATCATCTTCCGGTTCATCTTCCAGATATGAGGTGTTTTACCCATAGCCTCACACATGAGAGCAATTAATTCATTTGTAGACAGGGCTTCGTCATCACCCATGTGATAAATACCACTCGCTACATTCTTCGTCAGCAAACCTTCCACTACATAACATAAGTTATCAATCGAAGTGAACGAACGCTTATTTTCAAAATCTCCCAAAGGCCAGGGAATACCTTTCTTTACCACATTATAAAGCAGATTCAGGTTTCCTTTATTGCCCGGTCCATGAATCATGCAGGGTCTCAATATATATACCTGCTTCCTATCATCATGTAGTTTTAATTTTTCATTCTTATTTTTTAATTTATCGAGAATATAATTCTCGGCTGCTATCTTACTCTCTCCGTAAGGTCCTATTGGAGTAGGTATCACATCTTCCCTCAACGCATCCCCTACTACACTATCGGCAGCAGCCTTCACTGAACTAAAGAATATGAACTTTTTAGCTGTAGATTCCAGAAAGAAATCAAAGATCTTCTGAGTCAATCCTGTATTGATATCAAAATACGCCTGTGCAACAGACTGGTTCTTTGTATCATGTGCTTTACCGGCCAGATGGATGATGGCATCAAATTGTGGCAAACGCTGCATTGGAAAAGAAGTTGATTCAATATCTTCCCAAGCAAAAGTCTTCACTACTCCCTCCTTTTCAGGAGCGACGATATCAAGACCATAAAGAACATGACGTTTTTTTAAGGCTACAACTAGATTGGAGCCCACAAAACCGTGAATTCCTGTAATAAGTATATTCATGAAATTAAAATAGTCCTCAGATATTAACCAACTTACTTTTTATTGATGTCAGAGTTTTCCAATGCATGTGTATTCAAAACCTAATTCTTGCAATTCATTCTGATCATAAATATTACGGCCATCCATCACCACCAACTGCTTCATTGTTTTCTTCAAGACTCCCCAACTTGGCATCCTGAACTCTTTCCATTCGGTCACTAACAGTAAAGCATCGGCATCCAATACCGCATCATACATATCCGTAGCATAAATAACTTTATCACCTATTCTACGATTACATTCTTTCATGGCAATAGGATCATAGACTTTTACCACTGCACCAGACTCTATCAGTTTATCTATCAAAATTAAAGCAGGTGCTTCACGCATATCATCCGTTTCAGGTTTGAACGCCAATCCCCACATGGCTATTTGTTTGCCTTTCAAATTACCTTTGAAATGCTTCAACAATTTTTCAAAAAGAATACCCTTTTGGTTTTCATTCACTTCCTCCACAGCTTTAAGCACTCGCATCGGATAACCATTCTTTTCTGCTGTTTTTATCAAAGCTTTTACATCTTTCGGAAAACAGGAACCACCATAGCCACAACCCGGATAAAGGAATTTACTACCTATACGACTATCCGCACCAATACCTTTACGCACCATATTTACATCTGCACCTACCAATTCACACAAATTTGCAATATCATTCATAAAACTGATACGGGTAGCCAACATCGAGTTAGCAGCATACTTTATCATTTCAGCACTGGGAATATCAGTGAATATCAAACGGTAATTATTCATCATAAAAGGCTTATAAAGCCGTTCCATAATATCTTTTGCCTTATCAGATTCAATGCCAACCACTACACGATCCGGTTTCATAAAATCATCAACGGCATCACCTTCTTTCAGAAATTCCGGATTGGAAGCTACATCAAAATCAATTTTCTCATGGCGTTTATCAAGTTCTTCCTGAATAGCAGCCTTTACTTTTTGTGCAGTACCAACAGGAACTGTGCTTTTAGTAACTACCAGTACATATCTTTTCATGTTGCGACCAATAGTGCGGGCTACTTCAAGCACATACTTCAAGTCGGCACTCCCATCTTCGTCGGGAGGGGTACCTACGGCACTAAACACAACTTCTACATCATTCAGGCAATCTGCCAGATTGGTTGTAAAATTCAATCGTCCGGCATTATAGTTACGATGCACCATATCCTCCAATCCCGGTTCATAAATAGGAACAATCCCTTTCTTCAGGTTTTCAATTTTACTTTCTTGCACATCTACACAAGTAACATCTATACCCATTTCAGAAAAACAAGTACCGGTAACTAAACCGACATAACCGGTTCCTACAATTGCTATTTTCATAATTTCCTAACAATTTTTTATAGTTGATAAAAAGAGCGATACCACTCTATCGTCTCTTTCACTCCTTCTTTGATAGGTTTATCGGGTTTAAAACCCAATTCATTTTGTAACGCTGTGGTATCCGCGTTTGTCTGATAAACATCACCGGGTTGCATCGGAAGAAATATCTTCTCTGCCGGATGACCTATAGCCTCTTCTATAGCCTGTATAAAATCCATCAACTTTACAGGATGCGAGTTGCCAATATTATAAATCTTGTAAGGTGCAGTGGAAGTGCTGGGATCCGGTATTTCTGCACACCAATTAGGGTCAGGAGACGGGACATGATCTATCACCCGCAACACACCTTCTACAATATCATCAATATAAGTAAAATCGCGAAGCATATCCCCTTTATTGAACACTTTTATAGGACGATGATGCAACATAGCATCTGCAAACAGGAAAGGTGACATATCCGGACGCCCCCAAGGACCATATACCGTAAAAAAACGAAGTCCTGTAGAAGGAATACCATATAGATGGCTATACGTGTGAGCCATCAACTCATTAGATTTCTTCGTAGCAGCATATAAACTTACCGGATGAGCAATACTATCTTTCTCTGAGAAAGGAACCTTACCATTCAAACCGTATACACTACTGGAACTAGCATATATCAAATGTTTCACTTTATAATGACGACATCCTTCCAATATATTAAGAAAACCATCGATATTACTTTCCACATAAGCATAAGGATTCTCAATAGAATATCTTACTCCAGCTTGTGCTGCAAGATTTACTACTTTATCAAAGTGTTCATTAGCAAACAACATCTGCATAGCTTGTTTGTCCTCAAGATTCATGCGAACAAAACGAAAAGAGGAATATTCAGAACTTTCTACAAACTTATACCAGTCTATATTTTCCTTAGAGATGCCCAATGTGTCCAGACGACCATATTTCAAGTTTACGTCATAATAATCATTCAGATTATCCAACCCGATGACTTCATCACCACGTTCCAACAGACGCCTGCATACATAAGAGCCAATAAAACCGGCTGCACCGGTAACTAAAATTTTCATGCTTTACTCAACTGATTATATATTTCAAGATGTTTCTGTATTACATTCTCTATAGAAAAGTCCTTTTCTGCCAACATACGTGAGTTACGCCCCATATTTTGCCTCAATCCTTCATCTTCAAAAAGGATTTTCAGTCTCTCCGCTAAAGTATCGCTATCTTTTATTGGGATTAGATAACCATTATAGCCATCTATCACCGTTTCCTTGCATCCGATTGAATTCGTGGTCACTATAGGGCGACCTACAGCGGTGGCCTCAATCAGTGATTTTGGAAGCCCCTCTTTATAGTAGGAAGGAAATGCCACAATATGACAAGATTTCAATAGCTCTAGCACATCCGTACGATAACCTAACCACTGGATATACTCCCCATCACACACAACCTTCAGTTCTTCCTCCTTTATCGCTTTCGGATTGTCATCCAACCCACCACAAAGCAGAAATTCCACTTTATCTTTATATTGTTCTTTAAGTTTCAAAGCAGCATCCACCAGCACAAACACCCCTTTTTCTACGATCATACGGGCTATAAACAAAACCCTAACCTTTCCATTCTCAGGTTCAGGCGTATAGCAATATAGATTCAAATCTACTCCTGATCCTTTTATCATAAAAACCTGCTCTTCTTTTACGATTCCATTTTTCAAGAATAAACTTTCATCTTCATTATTTTGAAAAATTACAGCAAGCTTTTTACGATGATGAGAAAAGCGAAGTACTTTAGGGAGAAGTTTTGAAACTAATGATTTGTTTTCTTCTGAGAAAAAGATTCCCAATCCGCTAACAGCATTGACTACTCCGTGTACTTTTGCTAGCTTTGCAGCTAAAGTTCCCCAAAGTATAGTCTTTAGCCCTACATGATGAACAATATCCGGTTTTTCGTGGCGATAAAGGCGATACAAAAACCAGCACGTATGCACCTCTTCTATAATGTTTTGTCCAGAACGGTTCATGGGCAAATCAATCACTTTTAAACCCGAAGCCTCAATAACCGATTTCTTGCCGGTATCTTTCGTCACAATAGTAACATCATAACCGGCTTTTTGAGCACTTAAAGCAATGTCCTTACGATGAGAGAGGAAAAACCAATCGACATTGACAATGATGAATAATTTAGTCATTAATAATATACTTAACAATTTTGCGGGATTTCCAGCAACGATACAGTTATCCGAAACATCCTTAACAACGACACTATCAGCACAAACTATGATATTATTACTTATATGGGCATTTCCAATAATTGTAACATTTGCTCCTAAAGTTACATTATCGCCTATTTGCGGTAATCACGACGGCCCAACACGATTTCGCGAAAGAACTTATGCAATTAGCGTTCTCTTTAGTTATCTCAATGCCGTTGCGTAACTTCAGATAGAAAGAGACGACATTCTCTTCAACCAAAGAAAGGGGAGGTACACAACGGGGAGCGCGAGAAGGGACTGATTCAGGAGCACCACTAACCGTGATAGGCAAGACACGGATTTCACCCATTTCGGATTCACGAAAGCGTTTCTTGTTCTCACGATATCATTTGATAAAATTACGATATTCACCCCCTTCCTGAATACAGTAAGCTTTGATCGAGAGTTTACAAGGAGTATCATCCGTTTGATAACGGAACAAAAATTCACTCATGTTCATAATAATCATCTTTTAAAATTATGAAAGCAAAGGTAAATACATTAAAGATTCAGGGCAGAAGCCGCACAATGAGTGCTTACAATATTTATTCGGCAGAATACTATATGTCAAAACTGGACGCTAACCCTTAATTCATCCAACAGGTATTATTTATTTTTCTATATAACCTTTCCAACATGGATGAGCATCAAATTTCCACTCAGCTTTTGGTTGGAAATCTTTCAGATGAGACACTGTTCCATTATAATTGATTAGTTCACTCTCGAGTTCTGCTTCCGACTCATAGCCCATCCTGACATATGTCAGAGGATTACAGAACATATTAATCTTACTCTTGTCAAAGCCCATGATTTCACACATCGTCCTATCGAACAACAATGAGTTATCAGCCATCATGATTAATCCAAGTGGTTTCGGATGAGGACCAACGGGGCCTGCACCTTGACCGGATACAATCATATCTGCAATAGTCAAAACCTTTCTCTGAACACTATCTCTTATTATACCCTCTTTATCAGCATGCAACAGAATATAGTTCAAATCGATAGAGGTACGCCAAATTGTATCGTTCCCATACCAGCTGCCAATACGATACTTGTCGCCAGTTGTCAAGCAACCAAGTATATAGCAGGCCTTCATAATTTTATCATATCCCCATGCGGATTTGTATTTTCCGGAAGTAGAAGCAATGGTCTTCTTTTCGTCAAAATACTGCATCCAATTCTTCCATAAGCTCTTCTTCATATAAGTATCGCCACCACTCTCTTTGTCTCCCTCCTTTCGGTGTGGCAGACAGGCCTTCTCGTATGTTATACCCACCATATTCTTGATGGCAGCAGTCATTCCTGCCAAACGATGGGTCTTTGGTTAGGTATATTGATGATCACATCAGCAATAATTGGAGCCTTACTAACTTCGTAAGCATGAAAAGTGTTATGATGATAATGAGCTGTATCCTGCTTCTTATATTCAGAAACCTTATACTGTGGATTGAACTTATCACTCTCTGCATGGAGAGAGTAACTATCTAAATGTACAATTGTAGATTCTGGGCTATTCTCTGTCATCTTCGGTGCTGTATATACACCTCTAGAAATTGCAGTAATAGAATACTTGCGCAAGTCGTATATGTCCAACTGTTTATGAAGCTTATCCTGATAGAATCTGAACAACTTATCAAACCCCACGATTCGAAACATATCCTGAATATCACATTGTTGCATTGGAGCATCAGCAAGCATAACCCTACCTGCTCCTTTCAGCGCAATGAACACATAATCTAACACCGCTCTTACTACAGAAGGATTAGTGACAAGACATGCAAGATAATCGTTCACTTCCTTGTTGCTATTCTTGTTCTCCACCCAATTTGGTTTAATGAGAACAGTCTGCCCAGGAGTAATAACATCACCAAGCGGATTCCAGGACTTCGTTCCATAATGATCTTTGTCATAGCCCGAGAGGTGAAGACATTCTCTCACCAAATCATAAACATTATTCTCTTCTTTTGCTATATACTCTTCTCCCCAAGGGTATTCTGGATATGCAACGCTTGGTGAGAAATCATACTCTCTGCTTGGATATTTGATAGTATCAGGATTACCGACTAATGTTATTTTTGCCATCCTTTATCATATGTATTAAATGTAAACATATCTCCCAAAATCGTATCATACTCATCTGGTGTAAAAGTCATGTAGCCGCTACCATCGTAGAATGTTATTTCGCCAAAATAGATTTTGCCTTCCACATCGTAAAGATCTATTCTTGCTTCCGGGAAAGGCTTTGCCAGACGTTCTGCAATCGCCTTAAGCTCTTCATAATTCTCTGGCATTAGTATTTTGCGCATAAGAGGACTCTCATCAGCTCTTGTCACTGGCATCTGTTTAAAATCAGGAGTAAATATGCCAAAGCCAGCGGCCTTACCTAGCACACGATCTGCTACAACATAAAGGAATTTAGTTTCGCCATAATTACAGAAGAACTTATAGTCGATAAGACCTCCTTTCTCCAGATCAGCCTCAATGAACTTTTCAATGATGATCCGGTGCTTACGTCCATCATACACCCACTCTCGACCTGGGTGTTTCTTATCGCTTGGTTCATTCGCCCAAGCCTGCATCTGCTTCATGAGTCTAGGCATATCAATCTTACTCTTATCCTTAATGATTACCACAGAATTACCGCCTCCACCAAGAGTGTCTTTTATCACAAATTTATTCGGAAGCTTACTGAAGTCAATATCATCCGGAGAATCAAAAACACCGAAACAGTCGTTCAATATATTTTCCAACCCTTGCCTCTCTATATACTCCCTCACGTCATACTTATCCACACATTGCTTCATGACCAAATCTCGATAAAACAATTTGTAGAACTGCAATTTCTCGGTGAAACTTAGGATTCTTCAAGTTTAAGACCTCTCCTGTCTTCATTCGATATTGTAGCTTTACCATCTGTATACCAGGAATAAAACTCAAAAAATACAATATCTTACAACGAAGACTTCTTGATAGTAATTTTCCCATACTAACTTCTTTATTCAATTATTAAATATCTCACGCTTTTCTGAGCTTATATTTGACAGCCAGCAACAAAAGCAAAGCACATTTCCACTTAATCAGCAGATAGAGCATATACATCTGCAAAGGCAAGCTGCGGTCAATTTTATCCTTGAACGCTCTTCTGCTTTCGTCTGACGCAAGAATATTCCGTATGAGTTTCAATCGTTTGATAAACGAAAGATCTTGAGCATAAACAGCAGCAATGCGAATGTCCAAATAGACAACTCTTCGATCCTCTTGTTTCCACCGTTCTACTACTATAGGATATCCACTCGTGTCTTTTAGAAGTTTTATCATGAAACCACGCGTCTTTTGCCGCTGAGGGTCATTGATTGCCTTGATGCTTTTCGACAGGGTGTCTGTGTTATAAATCATATAATGATAGAAAGTATTCGGTAACACAAACGTTCTCTTTGAGTTGAGAAGCATTTCGATAGAAAAAATCACATCCTCACCGCTACGAAAGTCTGTAAAGTGAATATGATTATTCACAACGGTATCCTTTAAGAAAATATAACAGTAACATCCCCGCAGTAGCCGATGGTCAAAATTTTTTTCTCTCTCGGGAGCAATCAACAGAGGAATAAACTCCTGTTCTATTCTGGTTTTGTCTAACACTTGATTACAAAACGGAGGATTCCATCTTTCCCTGACTTTACCGTTCCGGTGCATCACGACGTTGCATCTTACAACATCGCAATCATTGCGGATGGCTGCATCATACATTTTTTCAAACATATCAGCTTCAATCCAGTCATCAGCATCCACAAAACCAATGAAATCTCCATCACACTGGTAGATCCCATTGTCGCGAGCCTTGCCAGCTCCTGCATTCTTCTGATTGATAACATGGAAACGAGAGTCTATGTTTGCATATTGCTGACACACTTCCAGCGAATTGTCGGTAGAACCATCGTTCACAAGCCAGAAGTTGATGTCTGTCATTGTTTGGCTTAGCAAAGAATCCAAACAAATAGGCAACGACTTTTCTGCATTATAAACAGGTACTATGATACTAAGTTTCGGCATATTTATTTTCGTATTATTGATTTCACAATTTTCTGCAAGCCGAGGAAAACCAGCATCCATCTCGCTCCTGCGATTAATTTGCTTTTTAACGGCACCTTGAAATATGCGGCAAAAAATTCCATCTCCTTAACAAACCTCAACCGGTCAAAATCAACCAGATTACCCTTATGATTAAGAAGGTCATTTTTCTCAAAGAACTGGCTTGAAATAAGTTCTTCACGTTCCAAAATCGTCACATTGCTCAGATATGCTTTTGCTCGTTCAGCCCATACGGCAATTCTGGTTATACCTGCTTCAGGTTTTGTCAAGCCTTTATAGCTGGCATGATAATAGTCGGCAATGGTCAAGTCGCTCTTGTGGTTTCGGCGAAATCTACAATCTGAACAACTGGGTCGTGCTATGCTCCCATTTAGGAACGCATACATATACGGATCGCTTTGGCTGGAAAAATAATACCATTTACCACCTCGTCCACTTTGAGTTTCAACAGCCAATGTGGGGAAGAAATACCCATAGCGTTTGCTCTTGAATTGTATATTCCTTATCTCGCCATACTTTCGTGCTATGTGCTTTTTATACAAATCGAAAGCCGTTGGAGCCGCTATGGAATGACAAAGGAAATCGACACAAAGCAGATTGGAATAATCCTTCCTGAGAAAAGATTTAAGACCTGCCACCTGACATGGGGTACCTGAAAATAGTACCTGTTTACCCTCTCGCAAGTAATCCTTTACGGTCTTAAAAATATCATTCAATTCACTCTGAACATATTTTGAGCCACTTAACAATTGGAGTTCCTCCTGTTTCGAGCAAGCGATATGACAGACGTTGAGATTAATGTCATAAGCTGCTCCTACCACTATGCCCCCTTCGGCTATAAACTGTTGTGCTATTGCAGTAAAGATTCCTCCTGATGCTAATTTTTCGAGAATCCTCTGGTCTTTGGCTTGAGCAACAAATGCTAACAATGGAACAAGATTATCAGAATCTGGCTTGATGACAGGACATATAAACTCACATAATCCACATCCAACACATTTGGTGCTGTTGATTATAGGGTATCTGAAACCAGCCGTATTTGCCCGCATATCTATTGCACTATGCGGACATATTGAATAACAAGCCGTACAGCCGGTACAGGTCTCGGCTGTCGCCAATTTTATCTGATGGTTATTCATTTTTTAGAGCCTTAATGAGGTATTCCATCGACTCACGGCGTTTAGCGTCAAGGTTACGTTTGACCACATTGTAGTCAATATCTTTAAACAGTTTTTCGTTGGCTTCCTCAGTGCCACTGAGCAATCTACCTTCTATATTCGTCCATTTGAAAAGCGTGGTCAACCGATCATTGGTTGACATAATATCGGTATCCTTAAAACGACGGAACGCAAAAAACTCACGTTCAAAGAGGATGGAGAACACACAGCAATGGAAACTGTCTGTCAATACACACTTAGCATACTTAATGAGATTTATAAACTCAAACGGACCTGTATTGAATGGAACCTCATCAATATATAGGCTTACATGACGGTTGTATCCGGCTCCATGAACAAGTCCGACAAGTTTCACGTTCATCCATGTCTTGAGTCTCTTTGCAAACTTAAGATACTGCTCGTTGTCTCCCAAAAAATAGCACAGCACATAATCATCCTTTATCATTCTCTCGTCCACATGCACATCCCACTCTTCACGTGTGAACAACATTGTGGGATCACAGACAACAGGCACATCAATGCCTGTCAAACTCTTGATGAGTGCTTTGCCCTTCTCTTCTCTTACGGAAAGGTGATTGATTCGTGGAAGAAATTGTTTTGCCTTTTCTGCCTGGGACTTAGGCAATGACGCAACGCCAAAACTGGTTGAATAGGCGACTTTGTTCACTTTGTCAGGAACAAACTCAAGTGTATAGTAGCCGCCCTCAATGTTTGCAGGACGCCATAACTGGTCGCTACCTACCACAACAGAGCTATAATCCAAACACATTTTTGATATTTCATCCCAACCATATCCTATCTTCGAAAATTTAAAGTTTTCCTTTCGGAACACCTCATACATAGCGTTCCTTTCTGCCATTTGCCGTGCGTAGGTTCTATCTAATTTGAACCTTGCTACGCCTTGAATGCTTACGAGATAACTCCTCAACTCACTCAGATTGAATGCCCTACGCATGAAATATTTCCTTCGTGCCAGATCTATTTCTTTCTGAACACCATCAATGGAAATCACTTCAGTTTCATAACCAAGATTTTTGATGACTTCAGAGGTCGCATACGACTGGAGATAACTGCCGAAGTTGTTTATGTAAGTAACAACTGCCAATCCTACTTTTTGTTTCATATATTACGTTCTTACCTATTTATATTTTGTTCATACGTTAACAGCTCCCGTTTTTTTGCTTCAAATCATTCCAAAAGCGGGCAAACCTGCTTTTTTGAACCTCATCACTATATAATTGCAAAAACAAGGAACGTGACTGATTATTCACGAAATCAGGATAAATATTCTTTAAGTTTTTTACATAGTCCTCTGCTCTTTCACATAACAACATACATCTCTCATCCATTTCATACCCCTCAAACGCCTCTTTAGACCCTAAAATAGTTTTACCGTACATCAGGGCCTCAGCCGTCTTGGTCTTCATGCCGCCACCCACATGTATGGGCGATACTACCATACGGGCACGATAGTAGTAATCGGATAAGTCATCTACATAACCATGGATATGTACACGATTGGTGACGTTATGAAACAGTGCTTTATTCATGCCTTTCCCTACCACATGGAAATGTCCATCCACCATCGGCATCACATCGTTTATGAACCATTGCACTGCTTCCACGTTGGCAAAGAACGACACACCCACAAAGAGATAATCAATAGGTTCTTTATCCTCTCTCATAACAGATCTCTTTGCTCTCGTTTCATCAAACAGGTCAGGAAAGGATGTAGGCAGTTCCAGGTCAGAATGTCTACCATATATATCCTGCATCAATCGGGAGTCCCGACCATTCAGCGTGATGCAATAGTCAGCAAAACGGACGCTTTGTTTTTCCCAATGCTTTATGGTGAGATAGAACGGCAGGGCTTTCCACCCATTTGTTTTCATATACTCACTTGCAAAATGAATCTCTATGTTGTGGAAAAACATGATGATTTTTACGCCGAGATAGTTACTCTTGATGTGCTTACACGCCCTGCCCAAGTGGGAGTGCTTGATGAAAACGAAATCAAAATACTGTTTGCCTATCACGCTGTCAATCTCTTTCAGATAAGCATCAGTGGCTTTAAAATACATTTTCGAAAACCTACCACCAACGAAAGGTAAATAGGTAACATCTCCAACGCATTCAAGCAACTCTTGGTTTCGCCTGTTAACTAAGTCGGCTCCAGAGGTAATCTTCGTGATCTTCTCACCAAGATACAATATTTTATTTTTCATATTCTACTGAAAGATAGTCTGAAGAGGTTGAGAAAACGATGTTTATAATCGAATTGTCCATATAGCTCGAACAATATCCTCCGCCGATCGTCCTGGCTAACGTCCATCTTAATGTCATCAGGAACATGAAGACCACAAGGCATTTCATTATTCTTCGGACATTATAGTTACATGATGCTTTTTGCACATACCATATCAAAATCAGCGCAAACAGCCAATGAGAAAAAATCGAAAAACGAAGGTATGCCGTTAAGTTATAGTAGTTGAGAACACTGACTATAAAATACAAGATTACAATGTTTACAGCATCGTTAAGACGTTCATCTTTCCCTTTGTTCTTACACAAAAGAAAGAGCGCTGAACACAACATGGCCATTTGAATGGCAATATAGTGCAACGTTCCTGATTGACTAATGTCATAATCTCCAAAACGATCTAGTAGCAAGTCAAAATACCCACCTCCAGGCAGAATATTTATCAACAAACCTAGCACATTGGACATCTGTGAAATTAATAACACAACGAAACTTATTGCAAGTACTATCTTTGTGTTGACTTTTCTATATAACAAAAGAGGTAGCAACATAATGACAGAAGGATGGATACCTATAGATGCGATTATCAAGCCAATGACAGCCGCTTTATTTCCATTGGTCATATAAAGTGTGAAACCATAGAAGAAAACGGTAAATGCCGCTGAGTTCTTCAACAGTTCAGTGATTTGCACAAAAACCATAAAACAGAATGTGGTTATAAGAACCACGTTCGCAAATTGCCTCGGCGTGTAACAACCGTAAAATATCATCAATCTCCTTATGCTCATGTACATAAGTAAATACACGACAAACGTCCATAGGAAACTAATCGATTGAACATTGCCGGTAATAGATATCACCAATACGCTTGCCGGCATAAACACAAAGTTGAGTAGTTCTAAAATATTGAGACTACTTATGGCATAAAGAGGTTCTATGCCTTCAAATAATTCAAAGTACTCATAATATCTAATGCAGTCTGTATCTTCTATCGCCAAGGACTTTTGCGTAAAAGCCAAAATTCCCCAAAACATTGAGATAACGACCAAGCACAACGTTGTCTCTCTTTCAGAGATATTACGAGAAAACAGAACTATCAACGAAACGACAAAAGCTACAAAAGGACAAAAAAGAAATAATAAAGGAAAGATAAAATAATATCTCATAAAATCTCTTGAAAATTTATTTTTCTCACAATATATTTCAAAGAAAGCCTCAAAAGGAATAAGTATATCCAAATTAAAACCCAAACAAAAAATACAAAAATCAACGACATAAGTTTAGATATTTATCTGACACGTCCACCCAAGACTTCGCTACATCTGATTGTAAATATTCAAATATATCTATTTGAGATTTTGAAGTTTCTACTCCATCCAGTATTTTTTTCACTAAATGTAATTCATCACTATCTATGTAATAGCAAACTTTATCAAATTTTGAAGAAGTCCATGGTCCTTTAGTTGTAATAACAATAGCACCATTCAGCACAGATGCCAAGAAACTACCTCTCCTTTCAGAAACTCCATCATGAAAGGGGAGATATGTGTATCTACAATCATTTAATAATTCTGCAACCTCCTCATTTGACTTATTCAGATGAAATTCTATACAAGTCTCTTGGGCTTCTTTTCTTAAAAAATTCAAAAAGTCCTCACTTCCTTCAACTATCATACCTATAATTTTAGCACTAATACATTTATGTGAAAATTCTATTTTTTTTACCAAATCAATAAAATGTTCGATATTTCTATTAGGAGAAATCAAACCAAAATAAGCAATATCACAATTACGCTCATTAGTAGCTTTAAATACATGAGCTTTGGCTATGTTAGAATAAATCGGAATAACAACAAATTGATTCTTCCGAAAAGGTATAATGTTAGACGCATACTTCCTTTCTACTTGTGTAGTAAAAATTACCTTATTAGCAAACAGTAAAAACATAATTGCAGCCAAACGGTAACATAATCCCATTCGCATAAATTCATGAAGAGTTACCATAAAGCGTTTATCCGAAAAAAACGCAATATATATACATAGTAAATGAGGGATCAAACTCCCATATGAAGCCTTTGTCGGATACTGTAAATTAATATATCTCACATTACTTTTCTTGATAGAGCAAATAAGTTTACAAAGTCCAGAAAAAGTCCAATCTTTCCAAACAATACATTCCCAATGGCTTTCATCCGCATGAACTAATTGACTTGAATAATCTCCTATTCCACACGCATCAGGAGGATAAGCACCCACTATTAAAATAATTTTTTTATTCATTTCCAATTCTTAATTACAACTCAGATTCTTCATTATACATAAATATTACCGAATCAAATAATCCTCCAACTTTTTCAACAATATCCCTACTCAAAAATAAATCAGTACCAGTCACGCATTCAACTCTGTAACGCACACAATTATATCGAATTGAGTCACTATTTTTAACTCCTTTACCAAAGGAGTCATCTTGATCGCTTCGGGACATGTCCCGAAGGCTAGCAATATTTTCTTCATATTTCAATTAATTTCCTTAACAGATAAGCCGATCATACCCTATGATAATATGATAAATCACCCGTATCTTTTATCTTACAAGCAGGAATACCCACAACCGTTATATTATTCTCTGTAAAAGATTTGTTTACAACACTGCCAGCACCTATTATCACGCTATTTTCTATTCTTTCACACCCTCCTGCATATAGATAAGCACTGTCTTCTCCAACAAGTGTGCCCTATTATAAGAAGGAATAATTACCGTGATTCGGGATTCCATAAGTCATTTTGTAATTTTAGTGAATACCTCGTCGAGTTTATGTATGTAGGCATCTATGCCATAATGTTCCGCATAGAAATTATGCAGTTTCTGTTTTGCCTTAAAAGTTAAATATTTCTCTGCCTGTTGCTTTAGTTGCGCAAGAACATCTGCTGGATTATTGGGGCTTTTGATTATGTCTACGCCTAACTCTTTCCTATCGTATAGTTCTAGCACCGCACCAACATGGTTGCCCAATACTGGTACACCTGCCGATAAGGCTTCGAGTGTCACCATCTCAAAGCCTTCGTACATGGAAGGAAAATACATAACATCACCTTGGTTGTAGAAAGCATTTAATTGGTGTTGTTGCAAGCCTACATGAATGTTTACGCAGTCACACTTTTCCAGTTCGCCAATATTCATATCATTATTTGTTGCAATAATCAATTTTGCCTTGGCACTATTCATATCTATATAGTGAGCCAATTCAAGAAGCTTGTCCATTCCTTTTCGTATTTCTACTCTGCCGCAAAAGACGATTTTTAAGACATCGTCTTTTGCCTTCGCAATGGGGAAATAAACATGTTCATCAACCATATTGTTGACTACTAAAAAATTACCTTTTTGATATTGATAAAACTTCTTGGTCTCCTGTACCGCTAAATGTGACACGGCAATAATGTTTTTCGCATTATTTACAGCCCATTTTTCATATACGATAGGCAGATTTGAACGAAACGTTTTTTTTACCCCAATTGCCGTGTTATGCCCTTTCATGGTTCCATGAATGAAAAGTATATCAGCACAAGCCAGCGGACAGTTGAAACCATTGGTTATCACAATTGCCCCTCTCTTTTTCTTTTGTATGACATAGATGGATGATAACACGCAAGATGCAAGCAAAGGAACTTTGCCGAAGAAGAAAGCAACCAGTTTGCCTAACCAGTAGTTTTCTATTGTGTCTTTATCAACAACCTTGACGGCATAACCTTTCTGTTCTACGATCTTGCTAACATAATAGCATACTCGTTCAACACCTCCAGCATTTGACAATCCATTGTATGACACTAAATAGCATTTATTCATATTTCCACAAAATTTAAGTACGACTTGTTTTATATGTAACCGCTCAATAACATGGTATCATATCATTTCCAGCAAGAGCAGCAACCTCAAAAGTTCTATTCCATTATTATGTTACATAGTTTCAATAATCATTTTCATTTAAAAATCTTACAAATATCACTGAATACGTTTCTTGAGAAAGCCATAATCATCGTTATATACGTTATTATCCCTGTAATCGTACCCATAATAATCTGAATATACGCATTAGCAATAAATGAAGTTACCATATATACACAACTATACGAGATCATAGCATACAACATAATTGGAGATAGTATCCTCATTTCTTGAATAAAGTTGAGTCCTACCACTCTTTTAACATAAAAACTGACAATGATCAAATCTATAACATTGTATACCGCCAGTCCCCATACCATGGCTGTAAGTCCGCACAAGCTGGTTACGATGAGAATGATTAGAAGTGCTATCTTCTTGTATAGTTCAGCATGGAAAGAATATTCAGAATGACCTGTGACATTAATGACATTGGCGTTGAGACGCATAACAGGGTCAAACATATAAGCTATAGCCAATATTTGCATAATTGGTACACATGGCAGCCATTTGTCCGTCAGTATGATGGATACAATGGGAAACGCAAGTGAGGCCAACAGCACCATAAGTGGAGCAAGAGCTGCAAATGAAACCTTTATATATTTTAAAAAATAGAATCTAAGTTTTTCTTGATCATCCTGTACCTCGCACAAGACAGGATAACTGGCCTGCGTCATGATATTTGAAAAATTGGAAGGGATAATATACGACATCGACTGCCCCCTACTATAGAAGCCAAGGTTAGTGGCATTGAACATCTTACCTATGACAAAAGTATAAATATTGGAAGCTATAACGTTGAGCATATTCGCACCTAACAATTTTGAACCAAAGTTGAATATCCTAATGAAAGATGCTGTTGAAAAGCCCTCCGACGGAAACCATTTACCTAAAATCCACAAACATACAGTACGAATAGTTTCCACTATCAAATAATACCAAACTAAAGTCCAAACTCCAGAACCGTTGTAGGCCATTATAATAGCAATAATTCCTCCAAAAAGTATTGCACCTAAAGAAATCAATGCTATAATACGAAAATTATAATTAATGTAGTAACGTGATTTCTGAACGAGCGAGACTGAAGAGATAACGAGTGAAATGCCATATACTCTCGTCACATTCTTCAATAACGGTTGCTTGAAGTATTCTGCCATATAGGGTGCAGCGATGTACAACAACAAATAGCACAGTATCGCTACTCCCACATTCGTATAAAACGCTGTAGAGAAGTCCTTCTCTGTACGTTCTTGATTCTGTATAAGAGCATTGGAAAAGCCACCATCAATAAACACAGTCGCCACTGATATGAAGATATAGAGGATTGCTATCACCCCATAATCTTCTGGCATCAATAACCTCGCAAGTATAAGACCGATGACAAATCCGACACCTTGCACTGAAATCTTTTCGGCAAAGCTCCAAATTACAGACTTTGCTGCTTTATCCTTTATATTTGATGAGACTGTCATGCGACGTACCTACAACGCATATTATGAAAATAACAAAGAAGCGACAATTATCCTTGCACTATTTCTCAAAAAGGTTATTATACTAGATGTCAAAATAAGATGTTAATCAAAAGAAAAACAACACATGACTAATCATTATCCTTTCACTTCCTCAAACGGATACTGATTCTCCTCAAAATCCTTCAACTCCTCCACAATCTTCGTCTGTTCCAAAGTCAGCTCTCCCTTATTCCAAGTATTAATAATTTCATGAGCCTCCTTCGCTAAACTCTCATCATAAAATTCACCATAACAATATGTCAATAGCCGAACCTTTAACAACGAAGGAGGAAGTTTTGGAAGCACCTCCCAGCTACGATCCAACACACTCTGAATACATTCCTGCTTACTACCATTATCATAAATAGTAGCAGCAAAAGCCACCAACAAGCCAAGACAAAGTTCAGCCTCCTCCTCAACCGTAGTTCCACGAGTATTATAAAGTTCAATAGCTCGTTCGTAGACATCACGATTCAAACGTGCAAATTGGTCCGCATAAATGGGACTTCCATCTAGCCCATAGGTTAGAAGATGATGGGCTAAAGAAAATAATGATGAAGAATTAGAATCCATATTATAAATTGTTTTATTCCAAAAAGAGAATTTCCTTTGACGAATTCAAGATGATAATAGTATTATTAACCAATAGCTACTATCAATGACAATATCAATCAATAACTACCGGTTCAACAAGCGAAGGGGGTATAAAAGTAGTAGCAATAGCCATGACGCCTTCAATATTAACGACCACGCGGCGATCATGCCTGATACGAACAAACTCGCCAATAACACCTTTGAAGACACCATCTGTGATACGAACTTTCTGACCTTTCACCAAGTTCAATTCAGTTGACTCAATATAAAGAACTGCTTCGTCGTAACTACCCGCCACGAGAATAAAGCTACGCATCTGCGCATCAGGAATAACGACCGGACGACAATATTCACGATTCATAATGAAACGTATAGGCATTTTTCCCTCGAGTTCATCCTTCAAAGCGTCTATACGCTTACGAGTAGAATGAATAAAGACAAGATTATGAATGGCAGGAACCAACTTACGTACATGCTTACCACCTTTCATTACTATTCCGTAACGCATAGGGATAAAACTCTCTATGTTTTCCTCGTCCAAAATAGCTTTCAAAGCCAATTCACGACTATAGGAAACACGAACAGCAAACCAGTGGAGTAATTGAGAGTTAGGAGTAGAAAGTTGAGAGTCAGTACTTTCGTTCATGAAAATTTCGCGAAGTTACTTCGCGTCAGGATATTTTTTAGGGACACCGGAGTAGTGAAATACCTACCGGTCAAGTTATGTAATGCGATTATTTTAAGTAGCCTAACTTGCATTCATTTTATTCCAGCGCTTCCTACCGTCGCGGAAAAAGAAGCAATGAAACAGTTATGTGGAACTTTTTATAGATAAAAAGCTATAAACGAATAGATTAGAGAGAAAAATCGTTTTTTAATCGTTCGTTTAATGGCGCAAAGATAAAAGGTATTTTTGGAATGTGCAAGATGTTTAATAAAAATAATCTTACGAGCACTTTTCTATTTCTATAAATGCCTAAGAAACAAATTGTTATTCTCAAAATAAATATCATTAATATCTATTCGGATTATTATCCTGATAACGACTCTTCTTTCGTAAATATTTACACATATTAAACGAACGTTTTTTGCACACCCACAAAACAAGAATCTATTCCCCTATATACCAACCTATTAAGCAACATAAAGAAAAGTTTCAAATTAACATTCATCCCGATATTCTTGCCCACTCTTCTTTTTACACTTACCTTCGCAACTTACAACATATTTTTCCATCACTAATTCTAACATTAAAAACATCTGAAGTATGAAAAAGAATAAAGTAAATACAGCAGCAAAAAAAACTGCAAAAAAGAACAAGAATAATAGTAAGAAACCAATAAACAAGGTATTAAGGCAAAAAGAGGGCCCAAACCCGGGGCTGTGATTACAAGAATAATCGACCGTCGGGACATTATAGAAAAAGCATTTTTAGAGCTCTACATGATAAATTGTCTGAACGCGTCTCCAGAAAACGGATTGGCAACGCTTGCACGTTTTTTACACAAAAGAGAAAAGTTCCAGCAAAAGAACGGTAAACGAATATCAGTCAACACAATAAGGCTAGATTTGACTGAATTACTTAAAGAGTCTAAGTACACAAATCCGAGAAATAGAAAGAGAAAATAACAACAAAAAACAAGTATGAATTAGTGTTGAACAACATGTTGTAAAAGGACTTAATTTTGCCCCCGCTTTGGCAAAGATTAAGCCCTGCAGATGAGAAGATGCCGCTTTATCCAAAAGTGACATCTTCTTTTTTTTGCCCGACACAAACACCTACTAAAGAATTAAAAATGAAATAATTTAAAAAAATGAAATGCAATGGAAAATGTTTTCAAAATGTCACTATTCATGCCCCCTATCTCGCCGATTAAGGACAAAACAACCGGAAGAACTGTAAAGAACGCCACACTTACTCCGCTACGGACAATAAATCTGGAAGAAATATATAAACTGATAACCTCCAACGAGAAACTCACTGCATTGACTCTTGAAGTGCGAAACGCCGCGCTGCAAGGTGACGAAAATACCAGCCGTCTCCTGAAGCAGCAAACACTGCCCTACGTGACCCCTTGCGGAATCTTCACCCGTCGCCGAAGCGACTGCCTGGAAGAGCTGTCCGGACTGGTAGTAGTGGACATCGATCATCTCGAATCCACCGAAGAAGCCGAAATCCTGCGACAAGAATTATTCGATGACCCTTATCTGTGTCCCGCACTGGCATTCATCAGTCCCAGTGGACTGGGCGTGAAAGCCTTCATTCCTCATGCCTCGGAACAAAACGCCACAGATGGAATCCGCTGGGCCATGAACTATGTACACTGCATGTACGACAGCAACCACCGCCAACCCGGAAAAGGAGTGGATACATCGGGAAAAGACCTCGTACGCTCCTGCTTCCTCTGCCATGACGAAGGGGCGCTTTTGAGAACTAAAAAATAAACATCGAAAATTAAAATCACGAATCAACATCCCAAATTATAATTCAAAATACTTAAAGCCAATGGAACAATTATCTGCATTGCACCGCCTGACCGAAGCAGTCAGAAATGCAGGAGCCGACATCGCTCCCACTTATCAAGAGTACATACAACTGGCATTTGCCATCACCACCGACTGTGGCGAAGCGGGCCGCCAAGATTTCCTGACCTTGTGCAGTTTCTCACCAAAGTACGATCCACGAGCAGCCGAAAAACTATTCAGCAATGCACTGAAAAACGGACACAACAACGTACACATAGGTACCGCCTTCCATCTGGCCGAACTTTGCGGCATAAAAGTCCAATCCGAAATTCCGCACGGATGGGGTACACTTGGTACACAAGGTTCGCACTCCTTTTCCGCCTCACACACACGCACACGTGAAGAAGATGTATCCGCACATGAGGAAGAAAACCTACTGGACAGCAGCCCTCTCTCTCCCCTGCCCACTTTCGACGAGCACACTCATTGGCCTTATCCCTTGGAACGCATCGTTAGCTACGGCACCTCCCGTGCCCAATGCGACGTACTGCTACTGGGAACTGTCACCGTACTGGGTGCCAGCATGGGACGGCACGTGCGATGTGCCTACGGAGGAAAAATGATCTCGCCCTGTCTACAGACTTTCATCACAGCACTGCCCGCATCAGGCAAAGGCGTGCTCTCGCTGGTACGCCTGCTGGTAGAACCCCTCCACGATGAAATCCGCAAACAGGTGGCCGAAAGTATGGCATCCTATCGCCGCGAAAAAGCAAAGTACGAGACACTGGGCAAAGAACGTGCAAAGACCGAGCCTCCCGTAATCCCGCCCAACAAGATGTTCCTCATCTCCGGCAACAACACCGGAACGGGTATCCTGCAGAACCTGATGGATTCTGACGGCACCGGCCTGATATGCGAAAATGAGGCCGACACCATCTCCACCGCCATAGGATCGGAGTACGGCCACTGGAGCGACACCATGCGCAAGGCCTTCGACCACGACGGCCTCTCCTACAACCGCCGCACCGACCGGGAATACCGCGAAGTGAAAAAGAGCTATCTCGCCGTACTTCTTTCCGGCACCCCAGCACAAGTGAAGCCCCTGATACCCAGTGCCGAAAACGGACTCTTTTCCCGGCAAGTATTCTACTACATGCCCGCCATACACTACTGGCAGAACCAGTTCGACCACAACGACAACAATCTCGAAGAGATATTCACTGCACTGGGCATGGAATGGAAAGAAAAGCAGAAGGCCATCGTCATGAACGGACTTTTCACCCTGCGCCTCACCGACGGGCAGAAAGAGGAATTCAACCGGTTATTCTCCAGTCTATTCGTACGTTCCGGACTGACCAACGGTGACGAAATGTCGAGCAGCGTGGCGCGTCTGGCCATCAATATCTGCCGCATCATGGAAGTGGTGGCCATGCTCCGCGCATTGGAGCACGAAGAGATAGCCGATTCACCCAATGTATCGCCCGACCCGAACACCGCTCCGGACAATCTGAAGGATCACATCGTCAGCTTATGGAACCTCATCATCACTCCCGACGATTTCCATGCCGTGCTGTCCCTGGCCGAAAGCCTCTACCGCCACACCACCCATATCCTCTCCTTCCTACCTGCTACCGAAGTCACCAGCCGGGGCAATGCTGACCGGGATGCACTGGTGCAATGCATGGAAAAGAAATTTACACGGGCCGAATTCATAAAAAAAGCCGAAGAGATAGGCATTAAACCCGGAACAGCCTCTACCTGGCTCAAGCGCTTGCAGAAGCACGGTCTGGTGGAGAGTGTGGATGGAAACGGAACTTATCAAAAGCCCTAACCATAAATACGCACGTGTGTGCGAAACGAACGGGAACAGTGAACCTCTGTACCAAGTGTACCAACCTCAACTTTACGCCGCCCAACCTCAACTTTAAGGTTCGCCAAGTGCAGCCGCTATCAGGCTCACCTGGGCGGACGTATAGGTGCGGGAGTGAGAGGACGTCCCCACAGCGGCCAAGTCATCACACAGGCCGGGATAAAGTTCAATCCAATGCTTCAACTTGCGGTAAGCGGATTCGGGACAAAGATTGGGACAATAAAGCTGGGCAAGTTCGGTGCGCCCATAGGTACGGATTTCAAAAGTGTTCATATCTGACATTCATGTGTTATATTTCATCAAATATAGCTATAAATCATGACATTGGCAACTATACGTATATAAATAACAGACAGAAACCGCCCATAATCGACCGTAACAATCCGAAAGTGACAAACACCTGTATACACGGTATTATCTTTGCATCGTTGAGTTCAACACCGTGAATATTTAATTTTTTATTATTAATTCTTAATTTGTTTATCAAACTATGATTCGTTACAAAAAGTATCAAGTGACGGGCGAAAACAGCCCGCTGAAAGGTCTCTGGTATGCACGTCCCGTAATTGAGGAGACTTTCGACATTGAGAAACTTGCCAAGCACATGTCCAACCACAACACCCCCTACTCGTCCGGCGTCATCAAGGGAGTGCTGACTGACATGGTGTCCTGCACCAAGGAGCTGATTCTGGACGGAAAGAATGTAAAAATGGACGACCTCGCCATTTTCTCCGTGGGAATTGTCAGCAAGAAAGGCGCGCAATCCGCTGCCGACTTCTCACTGGCCAACAACGTGAAGGGGCTGAAACTCCG
>Ga0192241_10231_pt1 | contig 30425 bp, 19 predicted proteins | sample Koala_Koa27_I3_FD_131239 | JGI IMG/M metagenome (GOLD analysis project Ga0192241, IMG submission 131239) | Enriched cells from koala feces incubated with labeled cellulose particles, San Francisco Zoo, California, United States - Koala_Koa2-7_I3 ... | reverse complement strand
AATGTGCTGAAAGACTTTGCATTGGAAGGCGTGAAGCAAGAAAAGAATTACTGTAAAGTACCTGCAACTCTGTGGAATGGTATGATACACCCCATTCTGGGCTATACGGTGAAAGGTAATATCTGGTATCAGGGTGAATCTAATTCAGTTCGTGCCGATAAATACCAGCAGGTATTCACTAATATGATAAATAGCTGGCGTAAAGAGTGGAAACAGACGGATATGCCGTTCTACTTTGTGCAGATAGCTCCGCAATATGGGCAACCGGCAACCATCCGTGAGGCACAACTCCGGACATGGCAAAGCGGGTTGAAGAATGTGGGTATGGCTGTGATTACTGATGTAGGTGATTCGCTTGATATTCATCCCCGTAATAAGACTGTGACAGGTGAACGTCTGGCAGCCTGGGCACTGGCTAAACAGTATGGTAAAGATGTGACCTATTCCGGTCCGCTGTTCAAAGCTATGAAAATAGAGGGTAACAAAGCTGTTTTGAGCTTCGATTATGTCGGAGAGGGATTGATGACTCCGGATAATGAACCGGTAAAAGGTTTTATTATTGCCGGGGCCGACCGTCGTTTCTATCCGGCTACGGCTGTAATTAAGGGTGATAAACTGGAAGTCTCGGCTCCACAGGTTACAGAGCCTGTAGCTGTACGTTATGCATATTGCAACTTCTTCCGCGTGAATCTTTATAATAAGGCAGGCTTCCCGGCTACTCCTTTTCGTACGGATACATGGCAACCGGATTCGTATGCCCGTTGGTTCGCTGATTCGGAGATGGTACGTTTTCCGCAGGCGTATCAGTTGGATCATGGAAAGCGTCTTTTCTTTGGGTATGCACAAGGGGTAGGCTGCTGTGCGATGTTGCAAATGTGGAAGAAGACGGGAGAACGCCGTTACTTTGACTATGTGGAGCAATGGGCAGACTCATTGATCGATGACAAAGGGGAAATTCATTTGTATCGTGTGGAAACATACAATCTTGACTATATAAATTCAGGCAAGGTTTTGTTCGACTTGTATCGTGAAACTGGTAAGGAGAAATATAAGACGGCGATGGATGCCCTTGTCAGACAGTTGAAAAATCATCCGCGTACATTGGAAGGTGCTTACTGGCATAAGTTGGTTTATCAACACCAGATCTGGCTGGACGGCTTGTATATGGCCTCCCCTTTCCTTGCCCAGTATGGTGCAGAATTCAATAAACCCGAATGGATTGATGAGGCAGTGAAACAATTCGCGCTTTGTCAGAAACATACCTATGATGCCAAGACCGGGCTTTATCATCATGCTTGGGATGAAAGTAAGAGCCAGCGTTGGGCCGATCTGGAAACCGGGCATTCCCCTAACTTCTGGGGACGCAGTATCGGCTGGTGGTTTATGGCGATGGTGGATGCATTAGATTATATTCCGGAAGACCATGAAGGGCGTGCCCAGATGATCGGTTGGATACAAGGACTGGCTGAGGTGTTGCCTGCATATCAGGATAAGAATGGTTTGTGGTATCAGGTGCTTGATCAGCCGAAACGGAAAGGAAACTTCCCGGAGGCATCTGTGACAACGCAATTCATGTATGCTTATGCAAAAGCTGTGAACAAGGGATATATTGATGAAAAGTATCGTGCAGTGGCGGAGAAGGCTTTCAATGGATTGAAGAGCAAATTGATGGTAGAGCGCCAGGATGGTACGTTGACATTGACACGTTGCTGTCAGGTGGGCGGTTTGGGTGGACATCCGTATCGCGATGGCAGCTTTGAATATTATATAGGTGAAAAGATGCGGGATAATGATGCGAAAGCAACTGGACCGTTTATTATGGGGTGCATTGAGCTGGGAAAATGAGAAGCTGTCGCTTTTATAAATAATATATATCATGAAAAAGAATTTATTGGCAATAATCTTTGCTTCCTTCTGTGCCGGAACCATTTCTGCACAGAACATCTCGTGGCCTGAGGTAACCACGGAAGCTAAACCCGGTGCCCGTTGGTGGTGGATGGGGAGTGCAGTAGATGCGGCTAATCTGACTCGTAATCTGGAAGCATACTCCAAAGCCGGAATGGGGACGATGGAAGTTACTCCTATTTATGGTGTGCAGGGTAATGACGCAAACGAAATTCAGTTCCTTACGCCCGAGTGGATGCAGATGTTGCGCCATACGGAAAGTGAGGCTGCGCGTCTGGGCATGAAGATTGATATGAATACGGGTACGGGATGGCCTTTTGGTGGTCCGGAAGTGGGTATAGAAGATGCTGCCTGTAAATTACTGATTGAAGAATATACATTGAAAGGCGGCGAACGCCTGAAAACAACCATAGAAGTGACGGATGAAAAACAACGTCCGTATGCTAAACTGTGTCGGTTGATGGCTTTCAGGGTTCTGACAGACACTTCTACTCCGAAGGAACAAAAAGCAGTGCGTTGTTATGACCTGACATCGAAGATAGAAAACGGAAAGCTGGTATGGAAAGCTCCGAAAGGAGAGTGGCGCTTGATTGCCGCTTTCATGGGAAAAACATTCCAGAAGGTAAAACGTGCTGCACCCGGCGGTGAAGGATATGTGATGAATCACTTCTCGGCAAAAGCTGTGTCCAATTACTTGAATCGTTTTGAACAGGCTTTCTCTGGAAAGACCGCTAATGGAACAGCCGGGACTCCAACTGAGTATCCGCATAATTTCTTTAATGATTCTTATGAGGTTTACGGTGCTGACTGGACAGGTGACCTGTTTGAGCAATTTGCCCTCCGTCGTGGATATAAATTGGAGGAGTACTTGCCCGATTTCCTTTCGGAAGAACGTACAGAGACTACCCGCCGTATCATTTCCGATTATCGTGAGACTCTTGCAGAACTGCTTCAGGAGAACTTTACCCGTCAGTGGACAGACTGGGCACATAAACATGGTTCACGTACCCGCAATCAGGCGCACGGTTCACCCGGTAATCTGATAGATCTTTATGCAACGGTCGATGTACCCGAATGTGAGGGCTTCGGCCTGTCGGACTTCGGTATCCGCGGACTACGTAAAGACTCGTTGACTCGTCCTAACGACTCTGATCTTTCCATGCTGAAATATGCTTCTTCGGCGGCACATATCGCAGGAAAACCTTATACGACTTCGGAGACATTCACTTGGTTGACAGAGCATTTCCGTACTTCACTATCGCAGTGTAAGCCCGATATGGATTTGATGTTCGTTTCCGGTGTGAATCACATGTATTTCCATGGAACGACTTACTCGCCGGCTGAGGCTGCATGGCCGGGATGGAAGTTTTATGCTTCTATTGACATGAGTCCTACAAATAATATCTGGCGGGATGCTCCGGCATTCTTTGATTATGTCACCCGTTGCCAGAGCTTCCTGCAAATGGGACAACCGGATAATGACTTCCTGGTTTACCTGCCCGTTTATGATTTGTGGGACGATCAGGACGGCCGTCTGTTGCTTTTCGATATTCATAAGATGGCACAACGTGCTCCTCGGTTTATAGAGGCAGTGCATCGCATTTATGGTGCAGGATATGATATGGATTATATTTCCGATAACTTTATCCGTAACGCTATGTGTCAGGACGGTAAGATATTGACTTCCGGTGGAGCTTCTTATAAAGCATTGGTAGTTCCCGGTGCACGTTTGATGCCTGCTGATGTGATGGAGAAATTACTTCGCTTGGCGGATGAGGGTGCTACGGTTGTTTTCTTGGAACAGTATCCGGAAGATGTACCGGGATTGAATGATTTGGGTAAACGTCGTGCAGAGTTTAATAAAGCTTTGGCACAAATAAAGGAACGGGAAGGAAAAGGACATGTCCTTTTCGGAACAGATTATGCCCGTACATTGGCTGCCACGGCTGCTGCTCCCGAAGAAATGAAAACTACTTTTGGATTGAGTAGCATCCGCCGCTCACATCCCGAAGGGCACCACTACTTTATCTCAGCTTTAAAGACAGAAGACACTGAAAGTTGGATACCATTGGCAGTACAGGCACGTTCTGCAATGCTGTATAATCCGATGAATGGTACATCCGGTAAGGCGCGGTTGCGTCAGAATAACGGCAGGACAGAAGTCTTCCTGCAATTGGCATCCGGTGAGTCTGTAATTCTGAAAACATTTACAGATCAAGATGTTTCCGTACCGGAATATGGGTATTGGACATCTATGGCTCAGGATGAAGCGGCAAAGATGCTTCCGGGTACTTGTACTTTTGCCGGTAAATGGGGATTTAGTTTCGTAGAAGCAATACCTGTGGTAAGTAATGTACCGGATAGTGTTTCTCTTGGTTCGTGGACGGAAATTGCTGCCGAAGGTGTGAAAAATACAATGGGGACAGCTTGCTATACCACCACATTCACTTTGAAAACTCCTGCTGAGGCTGGAGAATGGATGCTTGATCTTGGCGATGTTCGCGAGAGTGCACGTGTACGCATTAACGGACAAGAGGTAGCTACGCTTATTGCTGTTCCTTACCGTTGTTTAGTGGGCGAATATCTTCGTCCGGGTGTGAATACACTTGAAGTGGAAGTAACGAATCTGCCTGCCAACCGTATTGCAGATATGGATCGTCGTAATGTGCCCTGGCGTATTTATAAAGATGCCAATATTGTGAATATCCATTATAAGAAGGATAATTATGGAAAGTGGGAATCGGTGCCAAGTGGTCTGTTGGGGCCTGTGCGCTTGATTCCGATGCAGAGTATAAAATGATAATGTAACTTCAATTTCTCAAGTAGCCTGAATGGATCTCAGGCTACTTGAGAAACTTAATTAAAACTATAATCAATGAAATCGAATTTAATTATGCTTTGCCTGTTGGGGTTGGCAGGTATTTTGAATGCTCAAGAGGGTAAAGTGCATCAATCTTTCACGTATAAGTATGAGGCTGTATACCGTGACCTGCCTTTTGATATGCCACGGGTGGAAGCTCCTATATTTCCGGACCGTAAAGTGAATCTTGCTGACTTCGGGGCAATAGGTAATGGTGAAGAACTTTGTACGTCAGCCTTTGCCAAGGCCATTGATGCCTTAGCAGAAAAGGGGGGGCGGGCACTTGATTGTCCCTGCAGGTGTTTGGTTCACCGGTCCTATTGTATTGAAAAGTAATATTGACCTGCATCTGGAAAAAGGCGCTATTATTCTCTTTTCGCCGGACGTAGATTTGTATCCGTTGGTGGAAACGGTTTTTGAGGGTTTGGATACCCGTCGTTGCCAATCACCTATATCCGGTCGTAATCTGGAAAACGTAGCGATAACGGGGGAAGGTGCCATCGACGGTAACGGGCACTACTGGCGTCCTCTGAAACGGGAGAAAGTTACAGAGAGTGTATGGAAGCAAACTGTAGCCCGTGGTGGAGTTTACAAACGTCCCACTTATTGGTTTCCTTATCCGCAAACATTGAAAGGGGATACCATCAGTAATATGAATGTACCTCAGAATTTGCAGACAGAGGAAGAGTGGCAGAGTGTACGTCATTTTCTTCGTCCGGTGATGGTGAGCCTGATAGAGTGCAGGAACGTATGGCTGCAAGGGGTTATCTTCCAGAACTCACCGGCATGGAATCTGCATCCGTTAATGTGTGAGAATGTATTGGTAGAAGAAGTGCAGGTACGTAATCCGAATTATGCACAGAATGGTGACGGTCTGGATTTAGAGTCTTGCAAGAATGCGCTGATAGTGAACTCTACTTTTGATGTGGGTGATGATGGTATTTGCCTGAAGAGCGGTAAAGATGAGGACGGCCGGCGTAGGGGGCGTGTCTGCGAGAATGTGGTAGTAGACGGCTGTACGGTGTTCAAAGGCCATGGAGGTTTTGTGGTAGGTAGCGAGATGAGTGGGGGAGTGCGTAATGTATCTGTTAGCAATTGCCAGTTTCTCGGTACAGATGTCGGGCTGCGTTTTAAGAGTAAACGAGGACGTGGAGGAGTCGTGGAGAATATATGGATACGGAATATATCTATGATGGATATTCCGACCGAACCGATAACATTCAATCTTTATTATGGTGGGAAGTCGGCTGTAGAAGTACTGGAAAGCGGTGAAACTGTACCTGTTAAAGTGGAGCCGATGCCGGTGGATGAGACTACGCCTTGTTTCCGCAATATTCATGTGAAAAATCTGGTTTGTGCCGGAGCACGTCGTGCTTTATTCTTTAATGGTATCCCGGAAATGCCGATTGATGGTATTATATTAGAAGATATAGACATTACTTCTAAATTGGGTGCTGAGTTTATTTATAGCAAAAATATTAGTATGAAGAATGTGAATATCCGTAATACGGAAGGGGAGAAGATTGTGACTCGTTACTGTGAAGGGGTAGAGTAATTTCTTCCCTTTGTACATTCTGTTTTTTCATGGTAAGAATATCAGAAATAACATCTTTTCAGTCAAAACTAATACAGGGTATAGGGGAGTAATCCCCTATTTTTGTATCGTCAAAAATCTATTTAATATCATGAAACATTGCTTTTTTGCGGTTGATTTGGGAGCTACCAGCGGCCGTACCATACTGGGAACATTCACTCCGCAAGGATTAGAACTACAAGATGTGAACCGTTTTCCTAACCATCTGATTGAAGTTGGAGGACATTATTACTGGGATATCTACGAATTGTACCGTCATATTTTGGAAGGTTTGAAACTGGCAGCCCGGATGGACGATGTGCAGATAACCTCTATCGGAATTGATACCTGGGGAGTAGATTTTGTATGTGTGGGTAAAGATGGTGGTCTGCTTCGTCAGCCCTATTCTTATCGTGATCCGCATACGATGGGAGCTCCTGAGGCATTCTTCGCCCGCGTTCCCCGCAAGCAGGTATATGGATGGACAGGTATTCAGATTATGAATTTCAATTCGCTTTTCCAGTTGGATACTTTACGCCGGAATAAAGATAGTGCACTGGAAATGGCTGATAAGATACTTTTTATGCCGGATGCACTTAGTTATTTACTGACAGGAGAGATGGTGACTGAATATACCATTGCCAGTACGGCTCAGTTGGTAAATGCTGAGACCCGTCGTCTGGAACCGGCATTGCTGAAAGAACTCGGATTAACGGAAGATAACTTCGGACGTTTTGTATATCCGGGTGATAAAGTAGGTGTATTGACTAAAGAAATACAAACGATTACCGGACTGGGAGCAATACCTGTGATTGCTGTTGCCGGACATGATACGGCTTCCGCTGTAGCTGCCGTACCAGCATTGGACCGTAACTTTGCTTATCTGAGCAGTGGCACATGGTCATTGATGGGAGTGGAGACAGATGCGCCGGTTATTAATGAAGAAACAGAAGCACTGAACTTCACGAATGAAGGAGGTGTTGCAGGGGCGATTCGTTTACTGAAGAATATTTGTGGCATGTGGTTGTTGGAACGCTGCCGTTGTGATTGGGAAGAAATATCTTATCCAGAATTGATTGCTGAAGCAGAGGCATGCGAACCTTTCCGTAGTCTGATAAATCCGGATGATGTCCTGTTTGCCAACCCGATGAGTATGGAACAGGCTATTCGTACTTATTGCGCTGACCATCATCAACCGATACCAGAGACACGTGGGCAGATTGTACGCTGTATTTTTGAAAGCCTGTCACTGCGCTATCGCCAGGTCTTGGAGAACCTGTGCAGCCTCTCTCCCCGTCCTGTAGAAGTACTGCACGTCATCGGAGGAGGAAGCCGTAATGATTTGCTGAATCAGTGGACTGCCAATGCGGTAGGTATTCCTGTAGTTGCCGGACCGTCGGAAGCAACTGCCATCGGCAACGTAATGATACAAGCTCTCACAGCAGGTGCAGCAAGTGACGTTGTTTCCATGCGTCAGCTTATTAATCGTTCTATTCCATTGAAGACTTTTACTCCGGAGAACGTTGAAGTTTGGAATACCGCTTATCTGCATTTCTTGCAGTTAGCCTAATATTACTTGTCAGTGATAACAGATAACTAATAAATTATAACTAATAACTAAAAACTAGTACCATCATGAAAGAAGAATTGATTCAGAAAGCCTATGAAGTGGCAAAAGAACGTTACGCAGCTATCGGCGTAGATGTAGAGAAAGCTATGGACGCCTTGCAAAAGATTTCCCTATCCCTGCACTGCTGGCAGGCAGATGATGTAGCCGGGTTTGAAGCACAGGGTGCATTGACCGGAGGTATACAAGCTACCGGAAACTATCCTGGCAAGGCTCGTAATATGGAAGAACTAAGACAAGACGTATTGAAAGCAGCCAGCTATATTCCTGGAACTCACCGTTTAAATCTTCATGAAATCTATGGTGACTTTGGTGGTAAATTTGTTGATCGTGACCAAGTAGAACCGGCTCACTTCGAAAATTGGATACAGTGGGCAGCTGAAAATAATATGAAGTTGGATTTCAATTCCACTTCTTTCTCTCATCCGAAGAGTGGTAATCTTTCCCTCTCTAATCCTGATAAAGGTATTCGTGACTTCTGGGTAGAGCATACAAAACGTTGCCGTGCTATTGCAGAAGAGATGGGTAAGCGTCAGGGTGATCCTTGTATCATGAATCTGTGGGTACATGATGGCAGCAAGGATATCACAGTGAACCGTATGTTGTATCGTGAATTACTGAAGGATTCTCTGGATCGCATTTTCGAAGAGGAATACAAGAATATGAAAGACTGTGTGGAGTCTAAAGTATTTGGTATCGGTCTGGAAAGTTATACGGTAGGTTCCAATGACTTCTATATCGGTTATGGTGTGAGTCGTAATAAGATTGTTACACTGGATACTGGTCACTTCCATCCGACTGAAAGCGTTGCGGACAAACTGTCTTCTCTATTGTTATTCATTCCGGAAATCATGTTGCATGTGAGCCGTCCGGTACGTTGGGATTCTGACCACGTGACGATTATGAATGATGAAACAATGGATCTCTGCAAAGAAATTGTACGTTGTAATGCTTTGGATCGCGTACATATCGGTCTGGATTATTTTGATGCTTCTATCAACCGTATCGGTGCGTATGTTATAGGTAGCCGCGCTACACAGAAATGTGTGTTGCAAGCTCTGTTGGAGCCGCTGGATACTTTGCGCAAATATGAAGCAAATGATCAGTTATTTGAGCGTCTTGCTTTGCTCGAAGAAGGAAAATCTTTACCCTGGAATGCAGTTTGGGATATGTTCTGCTTGAAGAACGGTGTACCTGTAGGTGAAGAATTCATTACTGAGATACAGAAATACGAAGCAGACGTTACGTCGAAACGTAATTAAGTGATTAATGGTTAGCGGTGAGTGTTTAGTGGGAAAGCAGTATCTTTGTGCGTTTTCCTGTGCTAAGCACTTATCACTAACCACTAAATGTTATTATCATGAATACACTGATAGGATTGTTGATTATAGCTATCGGGAGCTTCGGACAGAGTAGTTCGTATGTGCCTATCAATAAGGTGAAAAATTGGTCATGGGAAAGTTTCTGGCTTGTACAGGGAATCTTTGCGTGGCTTGTTTTTCCGTTGTTGGGAGCATTACTTGCTATTCCGGCAGGAAGTTCACTGTTAGAACTCTGGGGAGCAGGTGGTGCTTTGCCTGCAATGATTTATGGCGTCCTGTGGGGCGTTGGCGGATTAACTTTCGGGTTGAGTATGCGTTATCTGGGTGTAGCACTTGGACAAAGTATTGCCCTCGGTACATGTGCCGGATTCGGAACACTCTTCCCCGCTTTGTTTGCCGGAAAAGATTTGCTGCATGGTGAAGGACTAATGCTACTTATTGGCGTCTGTATAACGCTGGCTGGTATTGCTATCATCGGATATGCCGGTAGTCTTCGCTCCAAGAATATGACGGAAGAAGAAAAACGGGCAGCTGTTAAGGACTTTGCTTTGACGAAAGGTTTGCTCGTGGCATTGCTGGCAGGTGTGATGAGTGCGTGTTTTGCTCTTGGACTGGATGCCGGAACACCTATAAAAGAAGCAGCTTTGGCTGGTGGGGTAGAAGCTCTTTATGCTGGGTTACCCGTAATTTTCCTGGTTACTCTCGGTGGCTTTTGTACAAATGCTATTTATTGCATCTGGCAGAATATCAAGAATAAAACCGGTAAGGAATATTTCTCTGTAAAAGGTGCGGTACTGACGAATAATCTCTTATTTTGTGCTCTTGCCGGTGTACTGTGGTATTCACAGTTCTTTGGTCTTGAAATGGGTAAGAGTTTCCTGACAGACAGTCCTATACTTCTTGCTTTCTCCTGGAGTATCCTGATGTCACTGAATGTTACGTTCAGTAATGTTTGGGGTATCTTACTGAAAGAGTGGAAAGGTGTCAGCAATACTACGATTGCCGTTCTTATCTTAGGCTTGGTGGTTCTGATATCTTCCATTATAGTAGTGGCAATGGCACAGGTATAAAGTGGTAACTAAATTATATTAATATGAAATCAATTCTCGAAAATCGCCAGGCATTGACTTATGCAGTCAATCAAGCGGCAGAAGTTGCCGGATATCTCTGGCAAAAAGGATGGGCTGAACGTAATGGCGGCAACATCACACTGAATATTACTGAATTTGTAGACGATGAGATAAAGTTGTTGCCTGCTATTAGCGATGTAAAGCAGATAGGTGCTACTCTACCTTATCTGAAAGGCTGTTATTTCTATTGCAAAGGAACTAATAAGCGTATGCGCGATTTGGCTCGTTGGCCGATGGAACATGGTTCTGTAATTCGTATTCTGAATGACTGTGCCAGTTATGTGATTATTGCGGATCATCCTGTGATGCCTACTTCTGAATTACCTGCCCATCTCAGTGTGCATAATCGTCTGATTGAGAAAGGTTCGCCTTATAAAGCTTCACTGCATACTCATCCCATTGAATTGATTGCTATGACTCATTGTAAGAAATTCCTTGAAAAAGATATTGCTACCAATTTGCTTTGGAGTATGATTCCCGAAACTAAGGCTTTCTGTCCGCGTGGTTTGGGTATTATTCCTTATGAATTGCCAAGTTCCGTAAAATTGGCAGAGGCTACTATTGAGCAATTGGAAGATTATGATGTAGCCATGTGGGAAAAGCATGGAGTTTTCGCAGTAGATGTGGATATCATGTCGGCTTTCGATCAGGTGGATGTACTGAATAAGTCTGCTCTGATTTATATTGCTGCCAAAAATATGGGCTTTGAACCTGACGGTATGAGCCAGGAACAAATGCAGGAAATGACTCGTGCATTTAATCTGCCTAAATAATTCTTAAGTAGATAGTAGGCATTTCTTATTGGCTACTATCTACTTTACTAATTCTTTAAAAGTATTATATGAAGCGAATATTCTTCTCCCTCGCCCTGCTGCTGGCAGTGACAACTCTTATCGCCCAGACCAATATGACGGCAAGAGAAGCTGCTGTAAAGATTGCAGACCGCATTCTTGCCAGTACCACATACGAGTTTAAGAATACGAAGACTGGTGAGACTTATAAGTCCGTCAAGAAGTTACCTCTTGACATGAATGTGAAGGTAGCATGCAAGTACAATAACTGGCATTATACGAATGGTGTAACCAATATGGCCCTCATGGAACTGGGGGATAAACTTGCTGACAAGAAGTATGAGAAATATGTTTTGAAGAACATGAATTTTGTGTTCAATGAAGGTAATCTCGAATTCTTTCGCAAACAGTACGATGAGGCTTTTAAGCAAGATGGTTGGAATGCCGTACGAAAATTGAGTTGGCACATGATCTTCCGTGGCAAGCGTCTGGATGATAATGGCCCGATGGGAGCCAGTCTGATTGAACTGCAGATGAGATATCCTAATCAATCTTTTCTGGATTATGTTAATGAAACAGCCGAACACCTGAATTATGGTGAACCTCGTTTGGTGGATGGAACTATTGCCCGTATATGGCCGCATGTCAATACGATTTGGGCAGATGATGCCTTTATGGCAATCTCTTTCCTGGCACGCATGGGTAAAATGACTGGTGATGAGAAGTATTTTAATGATGCTGCCAATCAGGTGCTAAACTATACCCGTTATCTTTGGTGTCCTGAAAAACAGATTTATTATCATTGTTATCATACGGACAACAAGGAACATGGAGTAGCTCACTGGAGCCGTGCTAACGGATGGGTATTTATAGCACAGGCTGATCTGCTTAGTATGATGCCCAAAGATCATCCGATGCGTGAAGCTGTTATCGAAAATTTCCGCCAACAGGCAAGTGGTGTGGCCCGTTATCAAGGTAAGAATGGACTTTGGCATCAGTTGTTGGATAAAGAAGATTCCTATGAAGAAATCACAGGAACAGCAATGTTTGTTTTTGGTATTGCCCGTGGTGTGAAAGAAGGATGGCTACATCCTGATTTCATATACGTAGCTGAGCAGGGATTGAAAGGTATGATGAAAAAGATTTCTGATAGTGGAGATGTTACTTCTATTTGTGTAGGAACAGGTATCATGCCTTCATTGGTATATTATTATAACCGTCCTACACAGGAAAATGATCCTATGGGTGAAGGTCCTGTACTCCGTGCATTGGTCGAAATGATAGATGCCCCCAAGTATACAGAAATAAAGGCCGAAGAACAATATGATAAAATTGCTGTAAAAAAATAGTCTTTCCCCTATTACTCGTTTTTATTAGTCCGCTCCGGTATATTTTAGAATAAAGCCGGAACGGACATTTTTTTATTCATAAATAATTTCTATTTTTGCCACATATCTATTATGTAAAACACGTATTATGACTAAGAACTATAATGATTTAGGGGTTGAATTCAAATATTTGATCGTGAATGATATGGACCAGAAATTTGGTCTATGGGTAAATACTGTGGGTTTCCAGTCCATTCAGCCAAATTCTCCTTATCCCTTGAAGGATCACCCTTCAGGCTATTTCTTTAATGCCCAGAAAGGGCGTGTCTTACGTGAATATCAGTTGGTTTATATAACTAAAGGACGAGGTTTGTTTGCGTCCGATACTACTCCGGAGAAACAAGTCTGTAAAGGCAGACTTATGGTTCTTTTCCCTGGTCAATGGCATACGTATCATCCATATCAGCAAACAGGTTGGAATGAATATTATATCGGTTTTGAGGGGCCGGTCATCGATGATATGCTGAAAGGAGGCTTCCTCTCTAAAGATAACCAAATATTGGAGGTCGGATTGAATGAGGAATTGGTTACTCTCTTTTTACGTGCTTTGGAAATAGCCGAGGCGGATAAAATCTCTTCCCAGCAATATCTCTCCGGTATTGTTTTACATATGATAGGGATGATCCTTTCCATCTCTAAAAATAAAATCTTTGAAGTAGGTGATGTAGACCAAAAGATTGAGCAAGCGAAAATCATAATGAATGAGAATATATTCAAAGACATTGATCCGGAAGAGTTGGCAATGAAATTGAATATTAGCTATTCCTGGTTTCGCAAAGTATTTAAGGATTATACAGGATATGCACCTGCTAAATATTTCCAGGAACTTAAGTTGCGCAAAGCAAAACAGTTACTGGTTGGTACTTCTCAATCGGTAAAGGAAATTTCGTTTATGCTCGATTATAAATCTACTGAACACTTCTTTTCCCTTTTCAAAAAACGTACAGGATTTACCCCATTAGAATACAGGTCTTTCGGGCGCGAAACTAATGTGGAAGAAGAAGACTTGTTGTAAAACCATTTAAGTTTTGTTTATGTCCTGATAGTCTGAAAACTTTATATAGCATAGGACATCTCCTAACACACAGAATTTCTTTCCTTTTGAACCCTGAAGGGGTGCGATATCCGATTCGCTCCCCTTCAGGGTTCATATATTTGGATATATAATTAACCTGTTGGCGGAATTGTAGTTCATACCCGGTATAGAAAGAAATTAAACAGAGTCTTATGTCTAAAAAAAATAATTCTTTTGTCATTAATTCATAACCCATCCATATGAATTATTTTACTTCATCTTACAAGTACACAGTCGTTTCTTTCATGGAAATTCTGTTTACGCCAAATGGAAACTTTGCTCACTCCACACGGTAACTCCATTTACGTACCGATGTAAAGGCCGTTACGTACCGATGTAAAGGTCGTTACAATAAGGGGTAAAGGCCGTTACATACGGCAGTAAATGCTTTTACATCTTACGGTAAACTATTGGTAAATGCTATTGGTTGATTATCAGTTAACTAACAATAGCTCCATCAGCAATCTTTAATCCATTATGTACCGAAATGAATTGATTCCGCCAACGGGCATGATTATTAAGGCGATGTCCTATGCCATATAATGAAAGTCTTTTAGGTTACATGTGAAGCTTGAATAAAATCAAAACAGCTACGTCTTAAGTCAAAAACAATAGCCATTCTTTCCGAGTTCCGCAAAACGACAATTTAAGCTATTTCAAATTTCGAATAAAGTCAAAAAAGTAAGTACTTCGACCAAAAAATGTATATTTCGCAACTGCTGAATTTTTTATTTTTGCCAACACAACGCCTGTGTCCGATAACGGTCGGGCAAGCTATTGTTAGGCTTGAATTTATTTATTAATCAATTTATATTAATAATCTATGAGAATCTTACACAAAAATCTGTGCTTGTTAATGCTTTTGTTAATAAGCTGTCCCTTCAGTTTGTTCGCTCAGAACAAGACGGTTACTGGTACGGTCAGAGATGCGATCGACGTAGTAATTGGTGCTTCTGTAACAGTAAAAGGTGATAATTCTATTGGTACAATTACCGATATGGATGGTAACTTTAAACTTTCTGTTCCTGCTTCCGCCAAAGAACTGGTGGTTTCCTTTATTGGTTATGATAACCACACGGTGGTAATTGGTAACAAAACCCATTTTGACATTACATTAAAAGAATCCAGTGTGATGCTGGAAGAAGTGGTCGCCATTGGTTACGCGAGGGTGAAGCGCAAAGATTTGACAGGGGCGACTTCTTCTGTTTCAAGTAATGAATTGGCGGCTGTTCCAGCAATGACTGCTGCACAAGCATTGCAAGGTAAAGCTGCTGGTGTAAATATTGTTACAGCCAGTGGAGCTCCGGGTGCAGGAGCAAATATTACTATCCGTGGTGGTATGTCTATAACTCAGAGTACTTCACCACTTTATATTGTGGATGGTTTCGAGATGAGTGATGCGCTTAGTAATATTGATGTGAATGATATTGAAAGTATTGATGTATTGAAGGATGCTTCATCTACAGCAATTTATGGTGCTCGTGGCTCTAATGGTATTATTCTGATTACAACAAAATCGGGCAAGAAAGGTAAGACACAGGTGAACTATAATACTTATCTATCGTTTGATGTGCTTAGTAAAAAACTGGACATGATGTCCGACGCCGAAGAATTTGTGAAATATCAGTATGAGTTTGCTAATTTACAAGGACTTCCTGGTAATTGGAGCAGTGTCTTTGATAATAATCTTGGCACAGATGCTTCGGACTTTTATACTGGTGTTTATAGTCGTATCCATGATCGTTATGCCGGCACTTCCGTTCTTGATTGGCAGGATGAAGTCTTTGGTGGTTCTGCTTTGACACAAAATCATAATGTCAATGTTACTACGGGAAATGACAAAACACAAGTGTTACTGACTTATAATTATAGTGGACAAGATGGTTTGCTTGCTAACCATAGTTCTAATAGAAGTTCGTTCCGTACGAAAATCAATACAGAGCTTTATAAAGGGGTACGCTTGGATGTGAATGCCATGTTCTCTAACAAGAAAACAATGGGTGGTGGAGCTTATTCTGGTATGAAAAATGTTCTGCTTCAACCTATTACCGGTGGTACTATGTTTACATTGGATGAGCTGTTAAATACGCAGACATATCCGGACTTTTCTTCTTTGAATAGTAGCTATGATACAGCTAATCCATTGGTACAAAATGAAGCCTCTACTTCTAGAAAACGTTCGCGTATGTATACGGTTAATGCTGGCATAGAGTTTGATCTTTTCAAGTATTTTACTTGGCGTACATCCGGAAGTTATACTTGGAGTAGTTCTAAATCAGACTCTTTTGCAGATCAGAATTCAACTTCAAACCTAATGGATCCGGAAAATACAGGTATCAATGGTAGTATTGGTAATGACGAGTCTTATAAATGGCAGATAACTAATACGCTGAATTATAATCAGACTTTTAAAGGAAAGCATAAACTGAATATTTTGTTAGGACATGAGGTTACCTACAATGAATCGGAATCGAATTCAATGAAACTCAAACAGTTCCCTTATCCTAACTTCGGATTGGACAATATTAGTAATGCTAATGTTTACGAAAAGAAAGCTGGTCATTCACGTGGTGGTATTGTTTCCGCTTTTGCACGTGCCAATTACAACTATGATGAACGATATTTGCTAACGGCTACACTTCGTGCCGATGGCTCTTATAAATTTGCTACGGGTGAGAAATGGGGTGTTTTCCCTTCTGCATCGGCTGCGTGGCGTGTTTCTGAGGAGAAGTTCTTTAAAGAAAGTAATATAACAAATTATGTCAATAGCTTAAAATTGCGTGTAGGTTATGGTATAACGGGCAACTGTAATATTGCTGATCAAATGTATGTAACTTCTATAAAAGAAACTGACTATCCGATGAATAATAAGCAGGGGTCTTTAGCTTACACGTTGGATACGACTTTAGGTAATAGAAAGTTGAAGTGGGAAACTTTGCAGGCTTCTAACGTAGGTTTGGATATTTCATTATTTAACAGCCATATAAACTTAACTGCCGAATGGTATAATAATCAGGTTAGCGATATGTTGATGAAATGTACAATACCTTCTTCTACAGGGTATAAGTCACAATATCAGAATGTTGCAAAGATGCGTAACCGTGGTTTTGAATTCACACTTAATACATTGAACATAAGAACTAAGAATTTCAGATGGACTTCTGATTTGAATTTAGCATTCAACCGTTCAAAAGTCACTGCTTTGGAAACCGGATATGATGAAAAGATCTTTGCTGTAGGTGGAAATCGTTCTGGTTCTGTAAGCTATTATGCTGTAGTTGGAGAGAAACTTGGTGACATGTATGGGTATATATATGAAGGGGTTTATACAACGGATGATTTTGTACAGAATGCGGATGGTGGTTTCTCACTGCGTGAGGGCGTAGTGGTCCCTGTAGATTCTAAAGGTGCAGCTAAACCGGTACAACCTGGAGATGTTAAATTTGCAGCTAACCAGACTGCGGAAGATGGTACTGCACAATTTTCAGATGCTCATAAAGTGAAGATTGGTAATGGTACTCCTGTCTGTATTGGCGGTTTCAATAATACCTTCACATTCCATGGTTTCGACTTGAGTGTATTCATGAAGTTTTCTATAGGTAATGATATTTATAATGCTACTAAACACAGTATGAGTCCTTATGGTCAATTTCAAAATGTCCCTAAAGAGTTTGGAGATAACTATTATCGTTTGATTGATCCTGTTACGGGACAAAAGGCGACCACACTGGCACGTTTGAAGGAGCTGAATCCCAATGAGGCTTCTCGTTTATGGAGTCTGACTAATACTAATTCAAGTTATATAACTTATCCATCTTCTTATTATGTAGAAGATGGTTCCTACTTACGTATTGCTCAATTAACTTTGGGTTATACTTTCCCAAAAAGATGGTTACAGAAAGCGATGATTTCCAATGCTCGTATTTATTTTACAGCAAATAATCTGGCAACAATAACGGGGTATTCTGGTTATGACCCTGAAGTCTCGGCAGGTGACAGTGATTATGTGGCTTGTACACCAGGATATGATAGTTCTACGTATCCACGTTCCAGAAGCTATGTAATCGGTCTTAACTTAACATTCTAATCTAAAACGTATATTCATTATGAAAAAGAAATCAATTATATTATCTGGATTGAAGAAGATGCTGTTTGCAGCTTCGGTATTCTCCTTTACTTTGAGCATGACTTCTTGCCAGGATTGGCTTGAAATGCCATCTTATACAGATCCTGATTCAGAAACTGTATTCCAAAATGAGGATATGGCAGAATTGTTTGTTTTGGGGTGCTATCGCGGTTTGATTCATCAGGAAATGTATTATCATTTAGGTATGGGTGAAACTGCTATGCATTCTAGTGAGGATGGTTCTACTAATAATTCGAAATACAGAATCTGTAACTACAGTTACGATCCGATGGTTCCTGCAACAGTTACTACTATATTTGGTGAAAGCTATCGTATTATAGAGTCAACAAATTTGGCTATTTCTAAATTGAAAGGTATGAATGAAACTGCTAAGCGTAATGCCTTATTAGGTGAAGTTCTTTCGATTCGTGCTTTCTGTTATTTAAATCTTATTCGTATTTATGGTGATGTTCCGGCGGTATGGACGCCGATGGAAGAGTCGGATCCTAACGATGAGAGCATATTTTATCCCAGACGTTCATCACGCGATGAAATCTATGATCAAATAATCTCCGATCTACAACAGGCAATAGAGTGGGTACCTTGGTTTAAGGAAAGTGGCTATGCCACAGCTGAACGTTTATCCAAGCAAGGTGTTTATGCACTCTTGGCACGTACGGCATTTTATGCAGGTGGTTATTCATTACGCTGGAATTTGGAAACGAACGATCCCGCTACTTTGAAAATAGCACGTCGTGATGATGAAACTCGCGTTCGGGAACTATATCAAATAGCCAGTGACGCTTGTAAGTCTATAATTGACAGGAAAGAGAATGCTTTGACTCAAGCTCAAGGCGGTATGAGTGGCTTTCAATATTTATGGTATAACTTCTGCCAGCGTAATTTCTCGGCTACTGATGGTGAGATGATTTGGGATTTGGCACAATATGGTGCAAATACTAATTCTAATTTTGGTGTATTGGCTCAGCCTGGTTCCCGAGGTGGAACTTATGGCTCGCGCAAAGCTATGCAGTTTATGCTACCTACTTATTATCTTTCATTCGATAAGAATGATGCTCGCCGCGATGTCACTTGTACTTCTTATAGTGTCTATTTCCTAAATAAAGGTGCAGCTGACGATACATTTGTAGATGTTGGTACTACCTATTCTTGTATTATGCATGGTAAATTTCGCATTTCATGGTGTGTAGAACCTCAGGAGGCTGCTAAGCGTAATTTAAATATTCCGGTATTGCGTTATGCGGATGTATTGCTTATGTATGCAGAAGCACTAAATTATTTGAATAATGGTCCAACACAGGCTGCTAAAGACGCTTTGCAGGAAGTACGTGATCGAGCTGGTATTGGCTCATTACCTATTCCGACTACCCAACAAGGATTTGAAGATGCTTTGGTTCAAGAACGTAAATGGGAATTTGCTGGTGAATTTATGCTCCGTACTGATTTGATTCGTATGAACCGTTTGGCTGATGAAGTAGAATTAGCAAAACTGGATTTGAAGAATCTCTCTAAGCGTGAAGGAAAATATGCTAATATGCCGATTTATCGCTTATATAAGTTTCAAGTAGACGGACAACAATATGGCGACAAATTTCTGGCAGTAGATTACATTGATCTGACTGATGATGCGGAAGTCGCTGTAGCAAAGGCTGTTCCGACAAACAAAAATGAGTACGCAGAATATCAGAATAAACTGGCTGAGATTGTAAAAGCTCATGGTATTGCAGTGGAAGATGGCGATAAGTGGTATCCAACTAACATGTTTGAAGCGTATACAAGTACATTCAATGGTAATGCACGAAAAGCTGTCGGTTTCACAGGCGGTTACAATGCTTTGCAAATTGGTGCTATCATTTATAAAAATCCTACGGGCTATTCAGAAAATGGAAATGCGTTCCCTAACTGGATTGAGGCATCTGATGGAAGTGATGGTTTGTACTATGGTTTTCAGAAAAACTGTAGTGAACTATTGCCTTTTGCCGCTAAATCCCCGGGACATCCGATGATTGATAATCCAAATCTGACACAACATCCAGCTTATGCACAGACTGGTGAGTAATTTATTTACGCATAATTTTTAATATATAGCCTTAAATTCGCAGAGCCATCTATCTTGCAACAGGCAATCGACTTTACGAATTTAAGGCTATATCTTTTCAACCCTCTCTCGTAGTTTATTTCAACTATTAAAAGATCGGCTTTTGTCCTTCCGGGCAGAGGCAAGTACCTTTATTGTCTTTAACGAACAATAAAATGTTTACCTGTATGAATCAACCTAAAATGAAAACGACTCTATTTAATTTCTTTAAAAATGCCGGAGTTTTACTCCTTATTGCAACGTTAGGAATGAGTTGCAGCGATAATAATATTGAAGTTATTATAAAGAAAGGCAGTGATGGCCCTTTCCCCGATTATGGTAAAGTTTTGGCCTTTCCTGGTGCCGAAGGTTATGGAGCCGGGGCAACAGGAGGTCGTGGTGGTGAAGTTTACCACGTCACTACTTTGGAAGACAACGGAGAAGAGGGCTCATTGCGTGCTGCAGTAAGTAAGCCCGACCGGATAATTGTATTCGATGTTTCAGGTATAATCAACCTGAAGGAGACGCTTGTATTTTCCAAAAATTTGACTATCGCAGCTCAAACTGCTCCTGGAGATGGTGTGGTCCTTTATGGTAACCGCGTTTCGTTTACTGGAGCCAGTAATCTGATTTGTCATCACTTGCGTATCCGTATGGGAACGAATGGGCCTGATGGAAAAGACGCTGCCGGAATAGCAAATGGTGAAAATATGATTTTCGATCATTTATCTGTTACTTGGGGACGTGATGAAAACTTCTCCATCAACTGGGATAGTAAAGGAACACTCCCACGCAATATTACCATTCAGAATTCAATTCTTGGTCAGGGATTACAAAATCATTCTTGCGGTGGTTTGATTCAAACAGATACAGAATCAGGCATTACCCTTTTCCGTAATCTTTATACTGATAATAAAACACGTAATCCGAAAGTGAAAGGTCTGAATCAGTTTGTAAACAATGTGGTTTATAACTGGGGAAGTGGTGCCGCTTATAATATGGGCGGTGATTCGTCCGGTCAGTCGGAAACAACTATTGAGGATAACTACTTCATTGTAGGGCCTGTGGACAACTGGCAGAATGTAAGACAAGAAGATAACTCTATTAAGGTGGAAAAAGTTCCGATGAGCCCTACTCCGCCGTTTTTTGGGAGGTAATGCCGACTTTAGAGCTTATTATAAAGGAAATTATTATGATAATGATAAAGATGGTTCGCTCAATGGTTTTGAACTGACACAAGCCAACTGGATCGAATATTGCAAAGGGGAACCTACTTTCTTGAGTGTGCCTTCGGATAAACATCCTGTTATCAGCCAGCAAACATCTGCAACAGAAGCCTATAACTGGGTTGTAAAGAATGTAGGTGCCAGTCTTCCGGCTCGTGACGAAGTGGACCAATATTTGATTGATGAGTTGACTTCATTGGGTAAAAAGGGAACGATTATTCAGAATGAACAAGATGTACAACAGTTTTTATTGGGAGGTGTAGGTACTATTCAAAACGGGGAGAACCCTCTGGATAGCGACAATGACGGTATGCCTGATGAATTTGAAGACAAATATGGCTTGGATAAGAATGACCCCTCCGATGCTGCAAAGATAGCAAACAACGGTTATACGAATATCGAAAACTATATCTTTACACTTGATGCTAAACTTAATAATTAACTCTTAAACATAAGGAGAAGAAACAGTATGAAAACACTGATAAAATATCTCGTTGCTGCATTAGTGGTAATTATGGTTAGTTGTGACGATACCGAACAATTAATTTATGAACAACCCAATTCGTTTACCTTGATCCTTAATCAGGAAGATGAATTGAAAGTAGAAATCCAGACTGGAGAAAAAATAGGTATCAATGGAACGGAATACTCTGTATTGTCGAATGCATGCGTTAGTATGTACGATGTTCCTGTTGCCAATCAATATCTGATTTATTATCCTGCTAATGCCCAACTTTCGGGCAATAATCTGGATTATTCTTTACCGACGGTTCAGACTTATACACAAGGTGCGATAGACCAGTCCGCTTGTCCGCTTTATTGCTTGACGGATAATGACGGTTTGAATAATATGCAAATGAATGCAGTCTGTGGAGGATTGAAACTGATTGTTCCGGCTAATGAAGATTTTGCTTCTCTTACCTCCGTTTCTTTTGAGTCCAAGAACGATATGCTTGCGGGAGATGTACGTGTAGATGCAACGACGGGACAGGTTACTTTTCTGGAGAATACATCTAAAACACTTATGTTGAAAGGCGATATAAACATATCCGAAGGTCAGGAACTGTATCTTGCCCTTCCGCCAATGGCATTGAGCAGTACACTGGATATAACACTTGTTTCTCCTAAAGGAATGGGGACTTGCTCTGTAGACTTGAACGGGAAGAGCATTGAACGCGGTAAAGTACTTTCTATTGCTTTAGAGAGCATTGAATGGGTATCGGTGACCAATTATTATGGTAAGGCCAACTCAATCATAGTGGCTCCCGGTACAACTTCAGTAACCGTTGATTGTACTCCTTACTATACTACCAGTCTGAAGTACACTTACGAGAATCATGCTTCGGACGATAGCGGATTGGCTCGTTCTGCCAAATTACTTTGGAATGATGTTTCTACCGATTTTATAAGCAATGTGTCATTATCTTCCGACAGTAAATCTGTCACAGCTACTTTGAATGGGCAACCGGGTAATGCAGTTGTCGCTATTTATGACATGGAAGATCCTGATGCAGAAGATGCCACCATCCTCTGGTCCTATCATATTTGGGTGACTGATGTTGCAGATCAGCCTTTCGGAGTAAATAGCAAAGGCAATAGTTATACAGTTATGGATCGTAATCTGGGTGCTGTTTCTGCTACTCCGGGTGATGCGGGAGCCATAGGGTTACTTTATCAATGGGGGCGTAAGGACCCGTTTGTAACAACCAGTGAAATAGGAAAGAATACTGAAGCTGAGATGTATGATCAGAGTGGGGCAGTTAGCCTGAAAATAGAAAGTGGTAGTGAAGAAAGAGGTACGGTGGCCTATTCTGTCCGGAATCCGGCTACGTATATTAAGTATTCACGTTCCAAGAGCAATGTTTCCGCTCCACCTTACTATTATTCATATGACTGGCTCTATTGGGGTGATAATGCTCTCTGGGGAAATCCCGAAGGATATGATTATCCGTCAGTTGCTTCTATTCAGAAATCTGTATACGATCCTTGTCCTGAAGGTTACATGGTTGCACCGCGTGATACATGGTTGAATTCATCTTCTTCTACATCCGGCATTGAGGCGAGTGTTTTTCTCTCTACCTCTAATTGGGATGCGGAGAATTTAGGTTACTCTTTAAATTATAATGGACAGGAGTTGTGGTATCCGCTTGGTGGCTTACGTAATCGTAAAACAGGGAAACTTCAGGATGCGGAGAAAGCCGGTTACTATTGGCAAAGTACAGCCTCCACATCCAATGGGGCAGATGCAAGTTACATGAACGTGGGCAAGGATAAAGTAGATACGGCAGGGAAGAATAGCCGTGCCAATGCTTTCTCCGTGCGTTGTGTAAAAGTAGATTAATTTTATATATAGAAAAACATGAGAGTGAATCAGAGAATGTTTTCTTTTAATTCAAGCTTTGGAAGGAGTCTCCTTCTTGTGGTAAATTGTTTGTTTTCCTGTTGGGCATTTGCTCAGGAAGATATATATATTGCACCGCAAGAACAAATAGAGTGGGCTAAACAGTTCTCTGGCGTTAGCGGACCGGGAATGCCTATAGAGGGAGATGGTCGTGGAGGCTGGAGAAGTGGTACTGAAGGAGTTGTATACTATGGCAATCATCCCCGTCCGGAATATCAGGAAGGAAATCTCCGGATGTGTACGGGTTCAGCTGTGGAAAAAGGATTGGTACCTCCCATTAAGCCTGCGTGGGAACTGCATTTGCGTGATGGAGTTGTAACTTTGGGTGGCGATGGAAATTACTATCTCACAGGTTCCTCCGGTGATAATATTTGGGCTTGGGCTGAGGGTATAGAACTGTGGAAATCTGCGGATTTGCATAATTGGGAGTATTTAGGTCTGGTTTGGGATATTGATAAGGAAGCGGACGATTGGGTGAAAGCATGGCGTAAGCACCCGAAACGTGCAGTTCGTGCTGTTTGGGCACCTGAAATTCATTACATCAAAGGCAACTATTTCATCTGTTTCAGTATGTGCCCGAATGGGATTGGAATATTGAAAAGTAGTACAGGCAAGCCGGAAGGACCTTACGTAAACGCTTTTACTATTGATCGCCCCATTGTTGAGGGAATTGACGCCACTTTATTCGAGGATGAGGATGGTAAAGTATATTTCACATACGGGCAGGCAACTGAAATTGCTCCGTTGAAAGATGATATGAGTGGCCTGGCTGAACCCTTTCGTAGGGTTGTCCTGACTGAACCGGATCATAATCCGGACCATCATGCAAAGAAGTGTGCAGGTCGTGGTATGAATGATCTGGGACATGAGGGCGCAGTACTGTTCAAACGGAATGGGAAATACTATCTGGGAGCTGCTGACAATTATGAAGGACGATATTCTACTTGTTTAGCAATTTCTGATAATGTTTATGGACCCTATCAAAAACGCCATGAATCGATACCTTGCGGTGGTAGCACCGGATTCTTTAAAGATAAAGAAGGTAATTGGTGGTGCAGCTATTTCGGTAATGACAGCCAATCTCATTTTCGGGAGAAAATCGGATTTATCCGTGCTGATTTTACTTCTGATGGTTTGGTTTATCCGGCGAAAGAACAACCTTTTATAGATAAGAAAGACCGGGGAACATGGGAGGGTAGTTGGAATAAGATTTGGAAAGAAAAATAGATAGGGGTAATAAGGTTAGTTAGTGAATAAAGAGGTGGATACTCATTCAGAGTATGCCACCTCTTTTATTTGTAAAGAACTATAGAAGTTTGTTTTGCGAAAAATACAATATACCTATTAATAGCGATTGTGGTGTATTGTCCTGCCGGATATTTCTGTGAAATATTTACCTGCATATAGTGATTGTTTTGCTTTTCTTTTATAAAGAACTTTGCGGCGATTTATTAACTGCATAAAACTCTTTGTAAATTGAAAGCAAATATAATAAAACTCATTATTCTTATTGTCCTGTTAATTCCTTCAGTATCTGCCTTTTCGCAAGACAGGGCGATGATCTCCGGTAAGATATTGTCTACAGAAAAAGAAATTGTTGATTTCGCGACTGTCTACTTGAAGGGGACGAGCTATGGTGGAACTACCAATCAAGAAGGTATCTATCATATAAAAGCGCCTGCTGGCAACTATACATTGGTCGTGTCTGCCATCGGTTATAAAACGGTTGAGAAGCAAGTGAAGCTAATTGCCGGAGAGCGAGTGAAACAGAATCTCACGATTACTCCCGAGACACAACAATTGGATGAAGTAACCATCGTTTCCACAGGAGTGACCCGATTGAAAAGATCAGCCTTCAATGCAGTGGCCGTTGATACGAGGGAACTGCAGAACACAACGAAGAATTTAAGTGAAGCCTTACAAAAACTTCCGGGAATGAAACTTCGTGAATCGGGTGGTGTCGGTTCGGATATGCAATTGATGCTCGATGGATTCAGCGGGAACATGTCAAAGTGTTTATCGATGGTATACCTCAGGAAGGGGCAGGGAAAGCTTTTGACCTCAATAATATTCCAGTGAACTTTGCTGAGCGTATAGAGGTATATAAAGGTGTGGTTCCGGTGGGCTTTGGTACAGATGCTCTAGGCGGTGTCATCAACATTGTTACAAATAAGAAGCCCCGCAACTGGTTTGTGGATGCTTCTTATTCTTACGGATCGTTCAATACGCATAAATCCTACGTTAATTTCGGGCAAACCTTTAAGAGTGGGCTTATGTATGAGATTAACGCTTTCCAGAATTATTCGGATAATGATTATTATATAGATAACAAGGTACAAGAATTTGACCATTCGGATAACTCAATGAAGCCGTTGGCTGAGACTCTTTATCGTGTGAAGCGATTCAATGATACATTCCACAATGAAGCTGTTATGGGTAAAGTAGGTATTGTAGGTAAATCGTGGGCAGACCGTCTGTTGCTTGGTTTCACCTATTCTCATCTATATAAAGAAATACAAACCGGCGTTTATCAAGACATTGTGTTTGGTGAAAAGCATCGTCATGGATACTCTTTGGTTCCTTCGCTGGAATATAGTAAGCGCGATTTGTTGACGAAAGGGCTGGATATAACTTTGTCGGCCAATTACAATCATAACCTTACTACGAATGTGGACACGGCAAGATATCTGTACAACTGGTTTGGCGACCGCATACCGCAGGCTACTGCCGGCGAGCAAAACCACCAATATAGCGAGCAAAAGAATACAAATTGGAATGCAACGTTTACAGCTAACTATCGCCTTGGTAATGCCCATACATTCACTTTGAACCACGTGTTCAGTTCGTTTGAGCGTACCAGCCGCAGCTTGATACCTACTAATTCTACACTCGAAAAGTATCAGGTTCCCAGTGAGACGCGCAAGAATATCAGCGGACTTTCTTATCGCCTGATGCCTTCGGAAAAATGGAACTTCACGGCTTTCGGGAAGTATTATCATTCTTATAGTCGTGGTCCGGTGTCGATAGGTGATAATAATGTAGGCAACGATACGATTGTGTCGCAGAATGTCAGTTCGTGGGGATATGGTGCTGCCGGAACGTACTACTTCCTGGAAGGTCTGCAATTGAAACTCTCTTACGAAAAAGCTCTGCGTATGCCTACTAATGGAGAGTTGTTCGGTGATGGTGACCTTGAAGCAGGTAGTTCTAGTCTGAAACCTGAGCGTAGTAATAATGTCAATGTTAATCTCAGTTATACCAACAATTTCGGTAGACATGGGGTATATGTTGAAGGAAGTTTGATTTATCGTAATACGGACGATTACATCAAGCGAAACCTTACCAGTGTCAGCGGTACGAGCTATGGAACGTATGTCAACCATGGTCGTGTAGTGACGAAGGGATTCAATGTATCGTTGCGCTATAGCTATGCCCGCCTGTTCAATGTCGGCGGTACACTCAACAGTCTGAATGCCCGCGATAAAGAGAAGAAACGTTCTGCAGAAACCGGACAGTCCTCTCTTATCTACGGACAACGTATTCCCAATCAGCTGTATATGTATGGTAACTTTGATGTGAATTTCTACTGGCACAATTTGTTTGCCAAGGGTAACACCCTGACCGTAGGCTGGGATAGCTTTTATCAGCATGAGTTCCCTTTGTATTGGGAGAGTTTTGGAGATCCCTCCACCAAGCACCGGGTACCCGAACAATTCTCTCACAATCTTTCCCTTTCTTACAGCATGAAGAAAGGCCGGTACAACCTTTCGTTGGAATGCCGGAATATTACTGACGCAGATTTGTATGACAACTTCAGCCTTCAGAAAGCCGGACGCGCCTTTTATGGTAAAGTGCGGATTTACTTCGGGCGATAATAATAAAAACAATTTTAATTAGGTATAGAATGAATAAGAAACAATTGGTATTAGGCCTGATGGCAGCAGTCTGCACAGGCAGTGTGTTCACTTCTTGTGACGATAGTGATCCTTCTTTCAAGAATCAGAATACGTTTAAAGGAAACTATGTGATTCCGGCAACGGGCGGTGACAGTGAGAATTCAATAACTTATCTGATGACGGCCGAGTCATTGGACGAAGGTCGGATCTCGGTTTACGGCAGCGGTAAGGAATTCAGGGATCCCGCTACTTACTGGGTATTCTATAACGAGCACTACTTCTATGCAATAGAGTATAACCAGGGAAATGCGGGAACAGGCGGCAGCTACTATCTGGATGCCAATAATGCTCCTCAGAAGAAATATACGTATAACTCCCTCAAACGTTTCACTTCTTATGGTAAATGGGGCGAGAATGTGGTAACCATATCTACGGGTAATACAGCAGTAACTGATGCCGAAGGCAATGCAGCCCAAGGTTTTCTCTTCAACTATCTGAATGTAAACGATGGAACCAACAAAACCAATACGAAGGATATTCTTGCAGAGAACTTTCTCGGCAATGGTGAAAAGGTGACGATGGCCGGTATTGTAGAGGCCAACGGTAAGCTTTATACTTCTATTGTTCCTATGGGAATGAGCCATTATGGCGTGAATACCTGGCCGGAACATATCGTCGATCAGGATTATGTAGCAACAGGATCAGCCGGTTCCGGTTCGGGAGCCTATACTGCCGGACAAATTCCTTCCACACAGCATCCCGATGAAGCATTCATCGCCATTTACAGCGGTGATAGCTTTGATGAGACTCCGGTGATTGCCAGCACTGATAAAATTGGTTTTGCCTGCGGACGTCACCGCTCGCAATATTACCAGACTATCTGGAACGATGATGATGGTAATCTGTATGTTTTCTCCGGCGGTTATGGTCGTACACAGACGGGGACTTCTGAAACCTTGAAGAAGAAAGCGCAAGGTAAGTTGCCTTCGGGTGTAGTGCGTATCAAGAAGGGGGCAACTGCGTTTGACGACAGTTATTATTGTAATCTTGAGACGTTGGCAGGTGCTTCCGGTCATCCTTTGCACCGTTGCTGGCATGTGGGCGGCGATTACTTCCTGCTCAATTTCTACGGTTGCAGTATTGAGGAGGTAGCTTCACTTGGTACATCGGCTCCCAGAAACGAATTGATGCTGTTTTGTGCTTCCGAAAAGAAGTTGATCCCCATTACCGGTCTTCCCGGCGCTGATCAGTTGGTTTCCTTCGGTGCCGAACCTTATTTGGAAAATGGTTACTTCTACCTTCCGATCCGTACCAACGGAGACGACAATGTCAGTATATTCTATAAGATCAACTCTCGTACAGGTGTGGCTACAGCAGGCTTGGTTGTAGAAGCGGACGAAGTGGCTACTGCCGGAAAAGTAGCTTTGATGCAATAATTGAGAAAGTGGCTTTGACGCAAAAATAATGAGAAAGATATTCCGTAATATACATTTGTGGCTTTCCATCCCTTTCGGGATACTGATTACGTTGATCTGCTTTTCGGGCGCAGCACTGGTCTTCGAGAAAGAAGTAATGGAACTTTGCCACCGTGATCTCTACTTTGTGAAAAAGGTTGAGGCTGCTCCGTTACCCATGGAACAGCTGATGACTAAAGTGGCGGCAACTTTGCCCGATAGCGTATCAGTGACTGGTGTCAATGTCTCGTTTGATCCCGAACGAGCTTACCAGGTGACGCTTTCCAAACCCCGTCGCGCATCTATGTATGTGGACCAATATACGGGTGAGGTTACGGGCAAATATGAGCGTGCACCCTTTTTCAACTTTATGTTCCGGATGCACCGTTGGTTGCTGGACAGCATGAAGCAGGATGGCGGTATCTTCTGGGGCAAGATGATTGTCGGCACCAGTACGCTGATGTTTGTGTTTGTGCTGATATCAGGCGTCGTCGTCTGGTGGCCGCGCACGCGCAAGGCATTGAAGAACAGTCTGAAGATTGTAGCAAATAAAGGTTGGCGTCGCTTCTGGTACGATTTGCATGTGGCGGGTGGAATGTATACACTCGTCTTCCTGTTGGCTATGGCTCTTACGGGACTGACATGGTCTTTCCAGTGGTATAGGACGGGCTTTTATAAAACCTTTGGCGTGGAAGTGCAGCCCAGTATGGGGCATGGAAATGCGGCAGCCAACGCTACGGCTAAAGGCGGGAAGCCGAACGGTAAACCGGAGGGTAAGGAAGGTCATGGTGAACGCTCCGGAAACAGAGGTGAAAGACCCGCAGGTGAAGGTGGCAGGCCAGAAGGCCGTGGTGCACATAGGCGTTCTCCTTATGCCCATTGGGAACAGGTGTACAAACAACTGGCCCAAGCAAATCCCGGTTACAAACAAATCAGTGTATCCGACGGTTCCGCCAGTGTTGCTTTCAATCGCTTTGGTAATCAGCGGGCAACCGACCGCTATAAATTCAATCCCCGCAACGGTGAAATAACCGAAACTACTCTATACAAGGATTTGGAGGATTCCGGTAAAATCCGTGGTTGGATTTACTCCGTGCATGTGGGTAGTTGGGGTGGTATGCTGACGCGGATACTGACCTTCATTGCTGCATTGATAGGCGCAAGTCTTCCGTTAACGGGATATTACCTCTGGATACGTAAGAAGATAAAGCGGAAAGCATTTTGACACTTTGCTTTTTATGCATAATGAGAATGCGATATTTCCATCCAATGGAGGGGGAGAATGAAAAGAAACGAACGGAAATCAGCATATTGCTGATTGAAAGTGGAATACAGAAATACGTACAACTCTGAAAAAAAGAAAAACAGATGGTCTGTCCACTGAAAATACATGGTTTGTTTCACATCCATGGACCGTTTATGTTCGATCCATGGATCGTTTGTCCTTCATCTATAGATCAGATGCGTTCCATCCATAGATTGTTTGCGTTAGATCCATAGTTCGTTTGTGAAAGATCTATAGTTTCTTGCATAAGTATTGCATATACGGCCTG
>Ga0192241_10227_pt1 | contig 30659 bp, 22 predicted proteins | sample Koala_Koa27_I3_FD_131239 | JGI IMG/M metagenome (GOLD analysis project Ga0192241, IMG submission 131239) | Enriched cells from koala feces incubated with labeled cellulose particles, San Francisco Zoo, California, United States - Koala_Koa2-7_I3 ... | reverse complement strand
GACAACATCGTTCGACGGGTGTGATGGGACTGATCCTGATGTTGATTTGTGCCATGATGACTTCCATATCCATTGTTCGGGAGAAGGAGACGGGAACGATGGAGATACTGTTGGTTTCTCCGGTGAAGCCGCTATTCATTATTCTTGCCAAGGCAGTTCCTTACTTTGTGCTTTCGTTTGTCAACTTGACAACGATTTTGCTGCTCTCGGTCCATGTGCTCGATGTTCCCGTGGCGGGTAGCTTGTTCTGGCTGATTGTGGTATCGCTGCTCTTTATTTTCGTTTCCCTGGCTCTGGGTTTGCTGATATCCTCGGTGACGCGGACGCAGGTTGCTGCCATGCTTGCATCGGGATTGATACTGATGATGCCTACCATGCTGCTCTCCGGTATGATATTCCCCATAGAGAGCATGCCCTTGCTGCTTCAAGACATTTCGGCCGTACTTCCTGCCCGTTGGTACATTCAGGCTGTGCGGAAGCTGATGATCGAAGGAGTGGACATTTCACTGGTATTGATGGAAGTCAGTATTCTTGCTGTAATGGCGGTTGCACTGATTACGGTTAGTTTCAAGAAGTTTAAGAACCGATTAGAATAGGAGAGTGGTGGTATGATAAAGTTTCTGATAGAAAAAGAATTCAAGCAGTTGCTCCGTAACTCGTTCCTGCCGAAGATGATTCTTATCTTCCCTTGCATGATTATGATACTGATGCCCTGGGCGGCAAATCTGGAAATAAAGAACATCAACCTGAACATTGTGGATAATGACCACAGCGTCCTTTCGCGCCGCCTTGTGGATAAGATCGGTGCATCCACCTATTTCCGTACAACGGCCCTTCCTGATACTTACAATGAAGGATTGCGCTCCATCGAAATAGGTTCGGCGGATATTATCCTGGAGATTCCCCGCGATTTTGAAAAGAACTGGGTGACGGGCAACAGCCCCCGCCTGCTGGTTGCCGTCAATGCGGTGAACGGTACAAAGGGAGGATTGGGCGGCTCGTACCTGTCTTCCATCATTAATGACTATACCCGTGAGTTGCAATCGGAATCACCGGCAAAGGCAATGTCTGCCGGGATGGGATTGCCCCGGATTGGCATTTCAACGCAGAATCTGTATAACCCGAACCTGAACTACAAGCTCTTTATGGTTCCGGCATTGATGGTGATGTTGTTGACAATGATTTGCGGTTTTCTTCCGGCGTTCAATGTGGTAGGCGAGAAAGAGGTGGGCACTATCGAGCAGATCAATGTAACGCCTGTCTCCAAACTGACGTTTATTCTTGCCAAACTGATACCTTATTGGCTGATAGGTTTCATTGTGCTTACGATATGTTTCTTTCTGGCATGGCTGCTCTATGGCATTCTTCCTGTGGGGTATTTTGTGACGATATATCTTTTTGCAGTGGTCTTCCTGTTTGTAGTCTCCGGATTCGGTCTGGTGATTTCCAATCATTCCGCTACGTTGCAGCAGGCCATGTTCGTCATGTGGTTCTTTATGCTGATACTGATGCTGATGAGTGGTTTGTTCACTCCCGTACACAGTATGCCGGAGTGGGCACAACTGATTGCTGCGCTCAATCCGCTGAAATACTTTGTAGAGGTGATGCGTACCATTTACCTGCGGGGTGGTGGCATTGTGGAGTTACTTCCACAGTTGGGAGCATTGACGACCTTTGCGGTGTTCTTTAATTTGTGGGCAGTGAGGAGTTATAGAAAGAGTAGTTGAGATTATTCTTTCATAATCCTTTTGATTTCCGCATCCAGCGAAGCTTTCTCTGGGATATTGAGTTTCGGTCTTAACCGATAACGTATCCTGGTGACGCTGGCGGAGGCTATACCTAATATCCGGGCTATTTCTTCGGTGCTTTGGTTGAGCAGAATGAGCATACACAGCAATTCTTCATTCTTGGTGATATTGGGACACACATCGCGCAGGCGGATAAGTGCCGTAGAATAAATGCCGGAGAAAGCGACACGGAATTCAGCTTCTTCTTTGGGTGTCAGCATAGTGGGAGACAGAGTTTCCATAAGCTTGTTGAGTTCGCTACCGGATTGGTTTGAGGTTTGTATTTCAGCCAGTTGCCGAAGCAGTTCCTGGTTGTGTTCATGAAGTTCATGGCGCGATTCAAGAATTCTTTTCAATTCCTTTTCCTTTTTATCCAGGCGGATGGAGGTGATTTCGAGCTCCTTTTCATCCAGTTGATGATGTAATTTCAGAGATCGGTGTCTGTTCCAGAACCAGGTGGTCAGGAGCAGGATAAAGAGGATGGATGCAATTGTGCCGATGGTATATGTACGGATAACACTGTTGCGCAAGGCTATACCTGCCGTGAGCAGACTATTTTCCTGTTCCACCTTCTCCGTCTCGTAACGTATATGCGAGGCTATGGATTCACGAATGGATTTCCCATGAATTACAGAGTCGATAATCATATTATAGCGGGGGAGCAGTTCTTTTGCAGCTTTCATCCTGTCGGTACGGTGGTAGCTGTCGAGCAGTAACCGGTTGTTGTGATTTTCGGTTTCCATATTTCCGCGGACTTTGGATAAGTTGACGGCTTTTTCAAGCAACGGGATGGCTTCTTGGTATTTTTCGGCTCTGTACATGGCATTTCCGTAGCCCATGTAATAGTCCAGCAGCATATAGCCGGGCACTTTATCTTTTATTTCTTCATAGTGCGTCAGGACGTTCGGCAGGGAGTCCGGGAACTGGGCTTTGGCATCCAGCTTTTCCATCTTTACACGTATTTGTCCGCGCGGATTGGTGGCTCTGATGTAGAAGCTGTCGGCAAGGTTGAGCGCGAGGAAGGCTGAGTCGATGAGGCCCATTCTTTTATAAATCAGGGCTCTCCTTTCGTACAGGCTTGCCGCCATACCCCAGGTCTCGTTATCTTCACGGAACAGGCGGAGTCCTTCATTGTTGTAATGCAAGGCTCTGTCGAAGAAGTTTAGTTCGGTGTAATTGCCGCACAGGTTGATTGCGGCGAGCATCGCCCCACGCGGATTCTGCGATTTATTGCTTTGTTCCATGACTTCCTGACAGAGGCTGATGCCTTTCTGGAACTCATTCTTCCGAATGTAGATGTTTGCCAGGTTGGCCATGGCCTGCGGATAGAGTCCGGTGTCGTCGTATGCTCCGTTTCTCATAGCTTCGGCGGCTCGCAGCAGGGTGGGTTCTGCGCGTGTTTCGGTGGAATCGACGGCCATATAGGTGATTCCGGCGGCTATGGTGCAAAAGAGTTCACTGGAAGGATCATCATTTTCATTTATGCTCATGGCTTGGTCGAGGAGTTGGCAGGCTTCGGCACGGCGGCCGAGGGTTTGCAACATTTGTGCGTCGCATACCAAAATTTCGCGTTGGCAATGATTGGATAGTATCGGGTGGTTCATTTCCTTGAGCCGAAGGAAGTGTTCGTGTCCTTCGGCTATTCTTCGGGAATGATTGTATGCGAACATTAAGTGCTTGATTGCATAGGACATCAGACGGCGGGCGTCGTCAGGAGATAGTCCGTTGGGGTGTTGGTCGCTTTTGACGGGTAGCAGGAAGGCGGAGTCGAGTAGGGAAATAGCGCTGTCATATTCTTTGTTCAGCCGGAACTGATTGGCTTTTACCAGTATGGCTATACTGTCTGCATGAAATTGCGCAGGAGGATGGGCGCTGCCTGGCGGCTTGTTGCAGCTTACTATGCCGGATACGAGAATGATTAGTGGGAATATAAAATACTTGTTCATTTTGTTTAGGGTACTTGTATAGGTCTCAAATATAAGTAAAAATGGGTGGGTTAATAAAACGATAATTTGAAAATGTTAGAAAACTGATAATAAGGGAGTTTATTACCGGGAGTTATCGTATTCTTTTCTAACTCCCGGTAATTTGATGAATTTCCTGTTATTTGGGACAGGAGAGCTTTGGATTAATGCGCGCTTTCATCATCGGTAGTGGGTGCCCAGGCGGGATCGTTTCCAATCCATTGGGATTGTTCACCAACACTTTCGTTGCAGGAATAAACAGTAGCTGTATCGTAAGATCTTCCTATCAGATATCCAAGTCTCACAGTTCCCTTAGAGGTAACATTTAAATCTGTCGTTAAATTCCGGTTGAGATGGTAGTTTCCCCAAGAGCTAGCAATCCCGGTAATTCCTCCAACATCAGCAGAAGAGAGACTGTGTCCGGTTATAGAACCTTGATTGCAGCATCCCAAGACTTTTCCGGCAATATATCCCCCAATTCCACCTACCGATATAATTTCATTTGTATGTGAATGTTCTGTATTAGATATTATAATGGAAGAAGTATTTATACAATGTTTTGTTTCATTTGCGATAGAACGGTTTCCTCCCACTATACCTCCAATCGCAATAGAGAGACCTTTACATCCCACATTGGCATTCCCTATTGCAGAACAGTTTTTGAAAGTACCTGTTGTATATCCACATACACCACCTATGTACATAAGACCATAACCGAGGCTTCCATTTGATATTTGCATTTCTCCCGACATAGTACAATTGTGAACTGTAATTTTCTGCGTAGGTCCACTTCCAATGACACCACCTACACCAAAAGATGATATGCTTGTTCCTTCTGGTGATGCAAAGGACCATGTAACATTAGTCGCTATATGGATATTTTCTATCAACATACTACTTGTAGTTGTCAAGTAACCAAAGAAGCCGAAGTTTTCTAAATCATCAGAAAAACTTCCTTTTAATTCGCCGCTTATGGTGTGTCCGCCACCATCAAAGTTACCACTAAAAGGCTTGGCATATGAAATCCCTATTGACATCCATGTATCAGCTGTGACTTTTATATCCGTAGTTAATTTAAAGAACTTATCCAGGTAGGCTTCTCCCGCTTTTACTTGTTCAATCAAATATTTCAAGTGTCCGGCACTCTCTATCAGGTAAGGGGTATCTTTCGTACTACCTTTATTATCACTCTGATCCCAAGCTTCGCTCATTACATCATTATCGAATATATCAGCAGTTCCATAGCCATCTGCTGCTCCATTTATAAAAGTAAGCTCCGAATTATAAACCTTGCCTGCCTCATAAGGAAAATCTCCATTAAAAGAAACCGTATAACTATAAACCATCCCGTCGTCGCCTGTCACGGCAAGAGCCAGTTTCTCTTTCAATGCGGATGGAAGAATGGCCATGTAAGCAGTGAAGTTTTCGCTACTGGCACCGGATATAGCCGCAGTAAGTTGTTTGGAAGTAGTGACGTTGCTTTCATCGCTTGCTTTCTGGGAGATGGCTATACCGGCATCATCCTGTGTGCTTAGAGTGATGTATTTAGGAACAATGCCATCAGGAAGAGTTACCTCAAACTTCAGAACAGCTATTTTATGCTTAAAGCTTATTTCCGAAATCTCCGTACCGGAAGCAGTAGTCTGTGCAGTCATAAAGTTGTAACCGGACAGATGAGCAAAAGGAGCGTTTGCATCGATAACCTGCCCTATAACATTAAAGTGGCAATCCTCCCATCTTTTCTCAGCTTTTGATGCAGGAAAGAAAGCATACTGGGCATCCTCAATCGCATTTCCTGTAAAAGTAGCAATCTTGCCATCGCTATCAGTAGGTCCTGTCGTGGTAAAGACCTCAGTCGTTGTGCCATAAAGTTTAAAGGCATCGTTTGCCGTCCACTTTAGTATCAGGCCGTCAGCGCCATCATCTTCATGGCTTATACGGGTGATAGCTCCGCCTTGTGTGACGGTAACGGATATTTTTTCTTTTCCCCCGACGGAAGTATCCTCTTTTATAACTTCATCCTGAGTACATCCCATTAATATCAACAGGAATACTGCAAAGAAAGGTATCACATTATTTATTTTCATAGTTTTACTTTTCAAAGGTTAGTATATTGTTTATTAAATCTTCCAATTCACTTATGCTACTTGAACTATAACGTTGCGTAGATCTTCGGGAGCTGCTTCGACCAGGCATACCAGGGTTACCACCGGGCATATTGCTCAATGCCATTACACCCTCACTTCCCATTTCTATGATCTCTATTTGCGGAGTCACATACTTTGCTTTTCTCTCTTCTTTCATATTTCCTTTTTTAAAGTTGATAGTCATCTTGTATTTTGATAGCAAAACTAACGATTCCACTATTAGAGAAGCCAAATTAGGACTGTACAATTCAATGTACAATTGCGTGGTTTATTCCACATTTTATCCTACTTTTGCATCCAAATTAATTATATCTGATATCCTAATGAACACGCAGACAACTTATCTCGCCTCTAAGCCGCATTATGAAATCCTGGATGGATTACGTGGAGTGGCAGCTGTTATGGTCGTAGCCTTCCATCTTCTTGAAGCACATTCAGGTGGCAACCATCTCGCACAAATCATTAACCACGGCTATCTTGCCGTTGACTTCTTCTTTATGCTTTCGGGCTTTGTAATCGGTTATGCCTATGATGACCGTTGGAACCGGATGAGTATCGGCACTTTCTTCAAACGTCGTGTCATCCGCCTGCATCCTATGGTAATTATGGGTAGCATTATCGGTGCCCTTTTCTTTTTCCTACAGAAATTCCCCTGCTTTCCGAATATGGATAATGTATCGGTAGGAACAGTTCTGATAATCATGCTTTATGGCTGTACGCTGCTTCCCCTTCCTTTGAAGTGGGACATTCGCGGGTGGACGGAAATGCACCCGTTGAATGGGCCGGCATGGTCACTCTATTATGAATATATCGGCAATATCCTGTACGCATTGTTTGTCCGTAAGTTCAACAAGGTTGCTTTGTCCATCCTTGTTTTTCTGGCAGCCTGTGCCACTTTGCATCTCTGTCTTACGGCGCCCAATGGTGATATCGTGGGCGGATGGGCATTGAATTGGGAACAGCAGTATGTGGGCTTTGTCCGTTTGCTCTATCCGTTCTTTGCAGGTTTGCTGCTTTCACGTCTGGGCTGGCTCATACGGGTAAAGAAACGTGCATTCTGGTGGTGTAGCCTGATGATTGTGATAGTTCTTTCCGTTCCCCGTATTGGCGGTGAAGATGGCTTCTGGATGAACGGACTCTACGAGGCACTTTGCATTATCTTTATCTTCCCGGTCATTGTTTCGATGGGAGCCGGTGGCAAAGTAACGGGAAAACGCTCTGTAGTTATCTGTAAGTTCCTGGGCGATATCTCATATCCCGTTTATATCACTCATTATCCGCTGATATACACATATACAGCCTGGGCATGCAACCATAATGCGACCATCACCGAAGGTCTTCCTTATATGATACTGACCTTTGTCGGAGCTTTTGTTCTTGCTTATGCCTGTCTGAAGCTCTATGACGAACCGGTACGCAAATGGCTGACCAATCGCTTTCTGAAAGGAACGCGTAAGGCGAAATAAATACATCCGGAGATATAAAAAGAAACGGGCAGCTTCTCGTAAGAGAGGTTGCCCGTTCTGGTTAATACATCTGTTGGGTTCACCGGAAACCTTATTTCACTTCAATAGATTTCTTGTTCTTCTGTTTTTCTTCGGCTGAGAACTTCGGCAGATTGATGTTCAGCACGCCATTTTCTACTTGTGCTGCAATCTTTTCCTTGTCCACATTGTCCGGCAATATCATGGTTTGTTGGAACTTAGAGTATGAGAATTCGCGACGCAGATAGCGACCGTCTTTCTTTTCCTCCTTGTTTTCAGTCTTCTTTTCCATGCTGATAACCAAATTGTTGTCTTCGTCGATATGAACGTTGAAGTCATCTTTGGTCATTCCCGGAGCAGCCAATTCTACTTTGTACTCCTTTTCCGTTTCCAGCACGTTGATAGCCGGAGCGGTTGCATTGGCTTTTTCCATCCATTCGTTATCAAAGAAATCATTGAAGATACTTGGTAACCAATTTTGAGTTCTTCTAACAGGCATCATAATTTTAGTCTCCTATCCTTTAAGTTAAACATTCGGTTAGTTCTGAACTTCCGGTCTTGGACTGCTTTCGGGAGCCGTTTCTTAATCACTCCCATGCAGTTCCTGAACCGTTGTTCACAAACATAATCGCAAAACGTATGCCAATTGATTTTAGTTTCGTTGATTAACAAAATGTCACTAAAGTTCTGACAAAATTACTTGTTTTATGCCGTTTTGTACATTTATTATATAAAATTGCTTTCGAATACTATGAATGTGAAATGTTTCGCCTCCGGCTTATTCGTTTCCCTGATAGTCGAAATAATCAAAGTCAGCCTGTGCCTTTGAAGAAGCGGATACGGCATACAAGCCCAATATGATACCGGTAAATCCGCCGGCAGTTTCGGTGCTGAGATAGCGCGTATTCATCTTGGCTATTTCCTGGAACTTATTTCCGGCGATGGAATAGCCGAATGAATAGAACTCATTATTCCCTTTGACCTGAAGCTGCACTTTTCCTTGGGGGATATTGATTTCCTTTTCTATATGTTTCAGTTCTCCCAACTGATATCTCAGGACGATAGACTGCTGTCCCTTAGCATCCTGCCTTATAAAAAGGTCATAGTGCGAATGATTCTCCATGAATACCGTTATTCCGGCTTCGTCCTGCGGTTGCCCTTTCTGTAGTTCAACGGATGTTGCGGATGTGAAGTCGATATGTTGCTGTCTGCGGCCGATGAAAGTGGGAGAGTCCATACTGTTCAGATTGACGGGAGTTGCTTTCAATCGGAGTGCCTTACCGTTCAGGATGTAGTTCTCCTGTTTGGGATTGCGCAGATAGATCCATTCCGGTCCCAGTTTCTCGGTGTTGAAGGTAGTGCGGGGAGCTTTCGAGTCAAAAGGCTGCTGTGGAAGGGTGGGGACATCTATCTGTAAGGCTATGCTTCCATCTCCATTTACCACAGGCCAGGCATTCTTATCCCATCGTACAGGTGCGATAAACGTTTCGCGCCCCAGCAGATGATGCGAGCCGGTTTGCGGACGGAATGCGAGACATACCATCCACCACGAACCATCGTGAGCTTCTATCAGATCGGCATGACCGGTTCCCTGTATCGGACTGTTCTGTGCGTTTTTGTTTATGTGTGTCAGGATGGGGTTGGCGGGATTACTTTCATACGGGCCGTCAATATCCCGGCTACGGGCAATGGTTACCTTATGCCCATATTCAGTACCTCCTTCGGAAATCAGCAGATAATACTAACCATCTTTCTTATAAATATGTGGCCCTTCCGGATGGCGTCCGCCCGTACCGTTCCAGATACGTTTGGATTCGCTTAACTGTTTTCCGGTCATCGGATTAATTTCGCATAGGTAGATGCCTACATCCGGATTGCTGACCAAATAGCACTTTCCATCTTCAAAATAAAGAGATGGATCAATACCTCCTTGCTTTATCCAAACCGGTTCTGACCATTCACCACGTGGGTCAGTGGTGTGAACCAGGAAATTCCCCTTGTCCGAAACATTGGTGGTAATCATGTAAAACACTCCCTCATTGTATCGGATGGTAGGGGCATAGATTCCGCCCCATGTGCCGGCATTGGTTAACTTTACCTGTGATTCCCGTGTCAGGCAATTCCCTATCTGTTCCCAGTTGACCAAATCCTTACTATGAAACAGGGGTACTCCGGGGAAATAACAGAAACTGCTGTTGACCAGATAATAGTCTTCGCCAACGCGGCAAACACTCGGGTCCGGATGGAAGCCCGGAATGATTGGATTTTGATATCCTTATTGGGCATGTGAGAGATTTGCCAGTCCCATCATAATAAAGATGGATAAGATGATTTTTTTCATATATGTGCCTTTTAAAATGATATTATTGCAGTTTGAAACGCATTCTCCACCGTTTGGCTTCTTCATTCCAGTCGTGGCTGATGACTTTGAAAGTTCCTACTTCAGAGGTATTCTTTACGTGCGTTCCCAAACAAAGACATTCGTCATAATTGCCTACTTTCACTATGCGTACGGTTTCCGAAGCATCTTCAGGCAGTCGTTTCAAGTCAAAGCGTCCTTGTGCTTCTTCCTGCGTGATGAATTCTGTGGTAACATCCAATCCTTGCGCAATCACTGCGTTTACAGCTTCTTCCAGCCGTTTTACATCTTCTTCGGTAGGAGCAGTTTCCAAAGCATAGTCCAGCTTATTTTTCTTTCTCTCTATATGTGCTGATACTGACCGTCCACAACCGAAAAGATTCATCATGGTACGGTTGACTATATACTCGCAGGTGTGCATGGGCGGGTATTCCTGTTTGTTGTGGTCGTTGAGTTGAATTTGTTGTTCCATATTATTTAGTAACTTTTTATTATTTATATTCTCAAGAATACTTGCTGACTTTAAGATTGATTTCTAATTATGGTGAATTCGCCATAATTAGAAATATAAAGTTTCTCCCATATACCAAGATATTCTGATGTATTTCTATTTCTTAGTTGGTCGAAAATAAAAAGATCACCTTTGACCTTTTAGGGTATCTGTAAGGCATAAATAATCTTCATTATTTACGTTAATGATTAATATCATTAATCTTGCCATAATAATATTTTTGCGTAAAGGTAGGGCTATATTCTGATATTGAAAAGATTTATATTGTAATTTGTTTAGGCTGTATTTAATTAACCTGTATGCATGGATGGGTATTTTTTGTTTGTTGTAGTCGTTGGTTTTGCTTTTTTCTAAACCCCTCGAATTCGAGAGGCTTAAAATCAGAGTTATATAATATCTCTCACAATTCTAAGTATCCGGTTATCTTTTTATATCTCTTATTTTCGTTTTAAATACGAAATAAGTCTACTGAATATATTTTTCTTTTTGGGGAGAGATGCATTGCAATTATTCTCTCGTAGAATTTTATATTTAGGATCAGGATTTTCTATCCACAGTTTGAAGAACCTGAGAGTATATTCATACCAATTCTCTTTTGTTAAAGATGCATCATTCCAATACCATTGCTCCCCTAATGCTTTCAACTCGTCTATGGCATTAGATAACAAATAAAAATCGTATAAGAAGGTGTTGTACTCATTATTTATACATTCTTGTTCAAGTTTATTCAAAGCAGCAGACACTTTATTCTTATCAGGAGATTGTATTACTGATTTTACAATGAATAGGCTATATAATATAATGATAGAATTTGCGTCGATTTCATTAAGATGCAGTTCCTCGAAAATCTTATCTGTTAATTCTGTAAATTCAAAAGGATTGCAATGAATGTCTTCACCAGCTAATATAAAAAGATTTTCCGTCTCATATCCGGCCATCAACATCTCTAAAGCCCAATCTTTCCATTGAGCATTGATGTTGATATTTTGTTGCTTATAAACCAATATCTCTGCTGTAGATGGTACTTTCTGTAGTAGCTCGTTGAGAGTGGCGTCAAGTTCCACTATATCAGTTAGTGGGCATTCCTGCCTGTCTTGACCGTTAGTTTGAAGATTTTGCTCCATATTTTAATTACTCCTTTTTATATATCGATCTTCATATTAAAAGCATAATTATCAGCACTATTCTCTGATTTATATCTGGCTGTCTTATTACGAACCAATGTCTCGTTAACATAATGTCCAATCTCGTGCAATAGCAAACGTTCCAGATAATATCTTCTTGCGCTTTCTTCTGTAAATTCAATATGCCAATTATCTTTTTCTTTTTGAGGTTCGGAAGCATATCCCTTATACCATGTCAGTAATTTATGAGTAGGCCTTTCTTTCCCAAGAATAAGTTGATTGCTCTTGGGGAAAGGATATAGGGTAATGAGGCGAACACCACTACCAACCGTATAAACTCCTTGATATTTTTCTTTCTTATTTGTTTTTCGTAACCAAATATGTGTCAGACCTTCTACATGTTCAGATGGAAGTTGTGCTAATACATTTTTTATATCATCTATTGTTATAGGGAAATAGAAGTCTTTGGACGGATTCTGTACCATATAGATAGGTAACTCGTCGAACTCTGATGGTTTTAATAATGAGTGTTTTCTTTTTACAATATTATCTTTCAATTTGGGCCATCTTCTTCCGCCTTTGACGTCTCCAAAGGTACGACTCTTTTTCCATGCTGTCTGTTTTCTGCTTTGTCTCATAATTATTTTCACCATCTATTTTTGTCGATACCTACAAAAGTAGCTATAACCAATGAAATTTACTAACTTCTTTCCTTTTTCTTTAAACAAAATCCTCTTGTAAAAGCGCTTGTGAGTCTTACAAGTACTTTTATACAGCGCAACACATACATAATTAAGGTAAATACTTCTCCCACAAGTAACGCAACGGTCCGAACAACCTCCCGGTCACACTCCGTTCATCCGTCATAACTTCCGCAATTCCGGTTAGTTCATCTTTAAACTCCAGTACTTTCCCATAAGACGTCCGTAAATCTTGTGGTAAGCTTACGGTTACGGTATACATGCTTTTATCATCTGTCAGTAGAGAGACGGATACCACTTTTCCCGTCAGAAATCCGAATTCCATATAAGGATATCCTGTCACACTGATATTTACCCGTTGTCCGGGTTTCACTTTGCCCGAACCGTTAACGGGTAGCTTTATCTTGCCGATAATATCCCCAGTCTGCGAGGCCACGATGGAGAAAACTTTATCGCCGCTGTTCACATTCTGATTCTTTTGCCATACATCGTTGTAAGATAGTATGCCATTTGCCGGACTAATGAAGAGATATGTCATTTTCCAGTCCCCAATACCTACTTGTAGCTCATTGTAAGCAGCTTTTAATGTTGCTACTAAGTTGTTAGCCTCCCGGCTTCGTTCCATTTGAGTTTCCAGAATATTTTGTTGCAACTGTGCTTCCTGTATTTTGGCGGATGAGAGCGAAGTCATCATTTGCTCTTGTCCCTGCTGCTTGTTCAGAAATGCCTGTTTAGCCTCTTCATAGTCCGATTGTGCCGTTAGTCCTTCACCAAAAAGTTTCTTTTCCCGGCTGTGTACAGTCTCAGCTATACGTACCTGTTCCTTATCCAGTTCTGTCTGACGATTCAGATGTTTTATATAGTTGCGATATTCCTGCAATTCCTTGCGAGTTGCCTCTATTTTCTGTTCGTAAAGATCTAAAGACAGGAAATTACGATAATCTGTCAGGCTCTTGATAAATGTGGCATAGGCCGCCTGTACACTGCCCAAAGCTAATTGTTCGGGAAATACAGTGCTGTGTATGCAACTATCTGTCAGGCAGAAATCCTGCAAGATTTTTTCCAGTAGTAAAACATCCTTTGTCTCTGCTGGATTTTCCAGTACGGCAATGATCTTACCGACTTTCACCTGTTCCCGGTCTTTGCCATATACTTCCTTTATTTTCCCATTTCCCCGTGCCACTATCCACACGGGGGATGCTCCGTAGTGACCGTAATTTCCGCACTCACTACATCCGGATACTTAAAGAAACATCCTCCGATAAAGAACAGGGCCAACACAGTGAAGAATACTGTGATTCCCCACCTTACCAGCGCATGTGGCGGACGTGTCAGTATCTCCTGCACCTCCTCACATCTCAGTTCAATATCTTTTTCTTCTTTTTCCATGCCTCTCAGACTTCCTGTTTATCAGAGTTCCAACTGGTTTTTCACTAACCTGTAATAGATACCTTTCTTTACAGTAAGTTCCTCGTGTGTTCCCATCTCTGCTATATGTCCCTGTTCTATTACTACTATCCTGTCTGCATTCCTGACGGTACTCAGCCTGTGAGCTACCACTACTGATGTCCTTCCTTCGAAAAATTTCTGCAAATTCTCCATGATGATGCGCTCATTGTTAGCATCCAGTGCATTGGTAGCTTCATCGAAGAAGATGAATTCCGGATTCTTATATACGGCGCGGGCAATGAGAATACGTTGTTTTTGTCCCTGGCTCAGTCCATGCCCTTCTTGTCCTATTTTTGTGTTATATCCCAGCGGTAATTCTGCTATAAATCCATGTATGTTTGCCACTTCTGCGGCGTGGCGCAAGCGTTCTTTATCTATGTGTTCCACTCCCGGCGCAATGTTTCCCGCAATGCTATCAGAGAAGATAAACCCATCCTGCATTACGACGCCACACTGTTTCCTCCACTCCCGGATACTATAATTTTCCAATGGCGTATCTCCCAACAGTATTTGTCCGCTTGCAGGCGGATAGAACCCCAATAACAACTTTACGAGTGTTGTTTTTCCACTTCCGCTCATACCAACCACGGCTGTTTGTTTTCCTGCTTTTATCTCCAGATTGATATTATCCAGTGTCGGAAATTCGCTCAACGGGTCGTATTTAAAACTTAGATTCTCTATTCTCAAATCTTTTCCCACAGGGATTTCCCGTATCAATTGTTTTGTAGGTTCTTCTTCATCCGGCTTGTCCCGCACTTCACCCAGGCGATTCATACTGAGGCGTGCATCCTGCATGTCGCGTGCGAAAGTTATCAAATCATTCACAGGACTGTTCAGTTGCCCAATGATATACTGTACGGACAGCATCATACCCAGTGTCATTTCTCCCCGTACCACAAGGCTTGCTACCAATCCCGTTATTATAATGTTCTTGGTTTGGTTTATCAATACCGCTCCCGAATCCTGATATTGTCGCAGGGCAAGGCTACGAATATTCACTTTGAACAATTGTGCCTGTATGCGTTCCCATTCCCACCGTTTTTGTTGTTCACAGGCACTTAGCTTGATTTCCTGCATACCATTTACCAGTTGTACCACTGTACTCTGATTGGCACTCTGCTGTGCAAAACGCTTGTGATCCAGTTCCGCCCGCTTCTTCATGAAAAGCCAAACATAAGCCACATAGAACACACTGCCTCCCATGAAGATAAGGAAAATCATCCAATTATAGAGTAACAGTACAATACCGAAAACCACGATGTTGAATGTAGAAAACACTACACTCAAACTACTTCCCGTCAGGAAATTCTGAATACGTGTATGGTCGTTGATGCGTTGCAGGATATCTCCTGTCATTTTAGTGTCGAAGTATCCCATAGGGAGCTTCATTAGCTTAATAAGGAAATCTGAAATGAGGGCAATATTGATACGTGTTCCCAGATGTAACAATATCCAGCCACGAATAAACTCCACGGCACTGCTACTGAAACTCAACATGAGTTGAGCTATCAGTATTAGGTATATAAAGCTAAGGTTTTGATTATTAATTCCAAAGTCTACGATGGATTGTGTAAGAAATGGGAGCATTAGTTGTATCATGCTGCCTAAGAGCAAACCTAACAACAGTTGTCCAATCAAATTTTGATAGGGGAGAAGATATGAATATAGAAATCTAAAACCTTTACGGTCAATGGTTTCATCTTCGTCTTTCATCGCATAGAATTCGGGAGTCGGTTCCAGCAACAGCGCAACCCCTGTATTTTCTCCATTCTTTCGCGAACTTATCCAGCAACGGCTAAATTCTTCTTTGGTATATTTCAGTTTTCCCGCTCCGGGATCGGCAACCCATACTTGCTGATTGTTTATTTTGTAGACTGTAACAAAGTGCTGTTGATTCCAATGTACGATGCAGGGCAGGGGAGCTTCCAGGAGTTTGTTATAATCTACTTGCACGCATATACTCCGAAAGCCTAACTTCTCAGCAGCCTCACTGATACCCAGTATAGATACACCTTCACGGGTGATGAATGATTTTTCCCTTAACCCACCCAGTGAATAGTGCTTACCATAGTAAGCAGACACCATGCGGAGACAGGTGGGGCCACAGTCCATGACATTATGCTGGATGTAAAAAGGGAAACTTTTCATAGCTACACAATCCTAAAACATTTAGAACGCAAATGCTCTTAGAATCTCATTTTTGAATAAGACTGTCTAAAACTTGTATAAGCCTTTCTCCACGCAAATCTTTTGCAATGATACGTTGTTCTTTATCTATCAAAAAGTTTGTAGGGATTACTTTAATGTTCAACTGCCGCAATAATCTGGAGCGTTGGCCATTAGGATATGCCCCTATTAGATGCTTAAATATTTGTGTAGAATCTTCATTTATAGCTTTCTGCCAAGCTTCTCGTTTATCATCAAGAGAAACAGCATACACGGCAAAATTATTAGGGTATTTCTGTAAAGCATGTTTAATTGTTGGCATTTCTTGACGACATGGTTTGCACCAACTTGCCCAAAAATCGACTAATGTATAATCTATATCTAAATTACTTGTTGATATTTTATTTCCTTCTATATCAAAAAAAGTAAGTGCTAACTTGCTTCCTAAAGATAGATCCAGTAGTTCAATTTGAAGTCTATTCTTTCTCAATTCAAAAAGTCTTTCTCCTGCATTCTTTGATTCTTCGGATATAGGGGCAAGTTTTCTATTCCCCACAGACTCCTGTAACATGAGATGATTAGGAAATTTTTTAGCTACTAATTTTGATAATGCTTTTATTTCAGGTTTTCTTTCTGGAAAATCTACTGATAATATAATATAAGCATCATGGACTATATACCCCAATTTAGCTGTTTTAAGCCTGTTCATTGATTTAATAAACCACTCGGATTTAAGATGCTCAATACTATCTTTTTTATCTTCTGAAATTAAATCTTGCAATTTCGAACGATATGCCATTCTCTCTTGCCAAAAGACGTACATGCTATTGTTAAACTCCCCTTTAACGGCTTTTTTATAGGAAAAAGACTCTCCGTCAGATTCTTCCACATTCATTATAACACATGAATCCGGTTCTATTGGAAGCGAAAAGTTAGGACCATTTTTTGAAAATAGTATTGCTGCTTCACATTCAATAGGTATATTTGCCTGCAATTCTGCTTTACATTGGCCTTTTTCAATAAATACAGAGTCAAATATAATTCTTTCATTACCAGAGAGCCACTCCTTGAAACCATATAGATAAATCCATTGGTCCTCGCTACAAACATAATTGTCTAAAAGCAAGACAATCTTAGCTCTTTTTTCACTAGGGCCAGAGTTTATAGCAAGTATCATTTTCGTATTGCTAAAGGCAATTTGTACGTTTACAGAAATGGATAAGGTCAGAAACGATAATAAAATAAATAATATCTTTTTCATATGTAATAGACTTTTTTATGTTGCTAAAATATGAAAGCCTACGCAGATAGAATGTCTCACAAGTGTCTCATTATCTGCTTTTTTTCAGAATTCCTTCAATTTTACATTTTATCTTACTAAAATAGTAGCGAAGGTATAAATACAGAGATCTGAAACCTTAACGATTGATTGTTTATGAGGGACACTTTTCATTTCTGAATAAGACTGTCTAAAACTTGTGCAAGTCGTTCACCACGTAAATTCTTAGCAACGATACGCTGGTCTTTGTCTATCAAAAAATTTGCTGGTATGGCTTTTATATTCAACCGGCTTAATAATTTTGTTTTTTCCATTAGGGAATGTTCCAATAACATGTTGAAAAGAAAATGTTGAATCCTCTTTTATTGCATTTTGCCATGCTTGGTGATCCGTATCAATAGAAACAGCATAAATGTAGAGCTCCTTTTTATATTGTTTTGCAACTTGTTTTATAATAGGAATTTCTTTACGACAAGGCTTACACCAACTCGCCCAAAAATCAATGAAAACATATTTGGAGTTATCACTTGTAGGGGATACTTTATATCCTTTATTATCAGGAAAGGATAGTGAGATATTTTCTCCTATTGATGTATCTAACAACGGAATTTGATATTTCTCATCCATCATATATTGAATCCTTTCATTGGCCTTTTGGGCATAAGACGTACCAGGAAGAGGCTCTTTCTTCTTTGCAGATTCTTGCAAAGAGACATATTGTGGAAACCTTTCAGCCGCTTCATCAAACATTTTTTTGCCCTCTTGAGGGAAATCAGTCCGTAAATATATGCAAAGATTATAAACTGCACATGGGTGCTTATACGTTCTAATTAATGAACTTAAGCTATTGAATCTGTCTTTTTGTAATTTAACAATACTATCTTGTTCTCCCTTACTCGTAAATTCCTTTAATTTATCTCTATATAACTTTTTACCTTCTATAGCTTTATGCATAAAATTATTAAGATCGCCTTGAAGAGCCTTTTTGGAGCAATAATTTTCGCCATCTTCTTCTTCAATATTCATAATCACACAAGAGTCTGGTTCCATTCCTACTTCTAATTGGCAAGGTCCATTTTTAGAAAAAAGTACGAATAAGGATTCTGCCATAGGTAGATATGCCTGTAATTCAACTGAATGCTGTCCTTTTTCTATGTATGCAGAATCGAAAATTGCAACTTCATTTCCGGATATCCAGCTCTTACATCCATGTAAATATACCCATTGCCCCTCACTACAGATATAGTCATCTAGTTGCAAGACTATTTTTGAATTATTCTGTTCCTCTTTTTTATAATTATCAGAAGAAAGGAATATACTACTGGAAATTAGGCCCAATAATGATACATAAATGAAATATTTCATAATACATTATTTTAAATATGGAATAAATATCTAACAAAACTTATTTGAAACATCCATAATAGACATTTCAAATAAGTTTATCGTTTTAATAGTGACTAATAATCACATTAACCACATCGTTAATTAGCGATTGACCTTAGACTTTTTTAATAGCTTACAGTCTCTTTGCAACTTACACGACTAGCATCAGGATTTTGATCCAAAACAGCTTGTGTTGCCTCTTTTACAGTCAATCCAGTCTGTACTATACTGCGAAAATATGTACCTTGGTCATCTACAATCATACAGGTTATTGCACCACCTCCAGCGATGGCATTCATCTGAACCTTGTTCAGTTTGAATGCTTCAAAACTACTTAAATTTTTCATGGTAATAAAAAATTAAAAGTAAATAAAAATGTTAGCTCGGATTTTTTTAAGCTGGCTCCAAAACAGCTATTACTTCTCGAGAATAATATCTTTATGTCAATGCATATCTTAAATCTGATAGCGGATATATTTCTGGTATATAGTGTTTATTCACTATAACAGAGGGAGTTTGGTTTATTTTCTGTTCCCGACAATATACCTGTTGCTTTATCCACAAATCTTGTACTTTAGTTGTTATACTGTAATTGTCTGCCTCTTTAATATGTTTTGTTTCATACCACTCTCCCAAAAGTTGCATTGCCTTATTCCAGCCATCAGTGTAATAAGCTGTAATGATAATTTGCGCAACTTCCTCACCCTGTTTATCATTTGGAAATGTCAGTAATACTAATGATACCGGGATTTTTGAAGCTATTTCTTTTACATGACGGTGAATTCTTGCACAGTTCTTACAATTGGGATTTGTTACTATCATCACTCCGCTATCACCTGTATTTTGACTATGTAGTGTGATGTCCAGGCCTGCCATCTCCTTTATTTGAGGATTGAGTGTCAGTAGTTTTTGGAATATTTCCGGATTAAATAAGCCACTAAAATGCTTCTTTATAGAAATTCTCTCCTTCTCCTTATTCTGAATAGTCCTTAGTTGTATTCCAAGAATCAGACAGATGCATCCTATAGTAGCAAACGCAAAGAATGAGTAGAATGAAAAAACTATATCAAAGTAGTTTCTTAACACATAAAGAGTAATCGCATTGCCCCATACTGCTAAATTTACTAACATGCAAAGCATGCAACCTTTTTGGAGGATGAAGATCTGATAAATAATAGAATATAAAGTAAATACCACCGCAATCACACAGAAAATGATAGAAATTCCATAAAAATCATTCCATCGGGTCAAGGAAAACCAAAAAAGAACGGCAAAGTAGAGCAGAGATAATTCTCCTAATCCTACATCTGCTATACTTGACCCTTTGGAATGAAGTACTTCATTGCAGTTCACTACTTTCCCTATATGGCAAAACTGCTCCATGAATTGCCCATTTATCTGTTCTTTGTAAAGGATAGCGATAGACACAAGAATTCCAAAACTCAATGTACATAAATAGATAATAAATACAGGTACTTGATTTTGAAAAAAAGCAGTCTGGATTCCCAATATTAAGATAAAAAGTATAGCAATGATAAATTTATAACGTAGCAAATTGAAAAGGATATTTTTTATTACGCAAAAATGTTCGTTTGATGTCTTTTCAGTAGCTTCTCCGAACAAGACAGTACCTGCCCAATGCTGCAAGAACTTGTCTACCGATGTATGATGTTTTTTTCCGTCTCCATTAAGGAATTCTATGATGAAATCATCCTTTTTTGTCACTACACAAAATTGATTTCTGTCCACCTTAAGTATTGTAATGAAAGGAGCTTCCAATTGTGGAAAATAATCGTGTGACGGAAGCTGATATACTTCATTCTTTACATGAAGCACATCTAATGCATCACTGATACTTCGTATGCTATCTCCCAACGGAGTGTTGAGCAAACGATGCACAGTGCCTCTACTCACTTTTACAGATAGTGCCTGTAAATAATGATAAAGTACAATGTCGATATTATCAACTTCAGTCATGATTACTTTCGTCTATTTATCAGAATGTTATAAAGAGAAATGTCCTTCCAATGATATTTCATTAGAAATAATTTCTATCATATAATCTCCGGTATCTTTTCCGTTTAAGTCAATAGAAAAGCTTGTTGGATTGATGAACAACTCTGAAGAAACTATCTCTCTGGTAGTTTTATTAGCAATATTGACTGTAACAGTAGAGAATACTGTTTGAAAATCAATTGTTACTACCTTATTATATAAGGAGGCATACACAGGTTGAGAAATACTACTACGAGTTTGTGGGGCGTCTTCCGGACTTGTATCACCAACTTGCCCACTTGGATCTCTGTCACCATTCTTCTGTGTAAGAACAATCACAGTATTTTTAAAAATAAACTGTGCGTTTATAGGAACAACAAAGATTAAAAACGAAAATAAAATAAATAATACCTTTTTCATATATATCAGACTTTTGTTTTGTGCTGCTAAATTACAAAAGTCTAGACGAACAAAGTGTCTCAAAAGTGTCTCACGACCTAATTTTTTGCAAAATATCTTCAAAATCACAATCTTGCTTAGTATCAATTCGCTTAAGTAGGGCATTTTTCTTTCGATAGAGTGTTGCTCTGGAGAGATGCAACAAGTATTCTAAATGGGAGAATGGAAGTCCTATCAAACTTAAACATACCAGATGAAGTTCTTCTTTAGATAATTGATACTTTGCACAAAGCTCTGTTATGGCATTATTCCATTCCATATCCATCTCGGCTACAAACTCCTGCCATTCCTGATCGCTTAATTCTTTATCAGATGTATCTTTATCCTGATAATCTTTAATGATAGCCTGCATTTTTTCATAAAGTGGCGAGTGTAGAAAAGCCTCTTTTGCCAGAGCTTTGCGCTTCAAGACCATTTCGTCCAGTTCGTCCTGTAGCTTTTTTCTTTGTTCTTCATTGACTTGATGCGAGGCTAATTCTTTTCTCAGACTTTCAATCTCCAAATCTTTTTGTACTATATCAATCTGTAGCTTGGCATAATGTTGACTTAAATCTTGATGTGCCTTTTCTAATTGTTGCTTATCCTTTTGTAATAAATAGTTTTTTCTTTGGTATCGTTTGTATAGGAAAATCGTAATTATGATAATTATTACTATTATCAGTATGAAAACACATAGGTATGTATTTAAACGCCATTTATAATATAGCTTTTGGAGCATGGTTTGCGCATCAGTTTCTGCTTTGATTATTTTATTGGTAACTATATTTCGACGAAATTTATATAAACTGTCTTTGTATGCAGAACAATTTCTTTCCAATTCCATAGATAAAGTTGCATTTCCCTGAATCATTGCTATATCTGCTAAACGCATATAAGCATCGGCCTTTCTTCCGTAGTCTTTGCTCACTAAACTTTTATTTAAATAGAATGTAGCGGAGTTATATTGCTCGGATTTATAATAAGTATCTCCTAAAATAAAAAAGCCCTATAAGCTCGTGCAGTGTCTCTTCGCAAGGAAAGATTTAATTTAGCATAATGCAAAGCCTTTTCTTTTTGTTCCATTCGACTATACAAATTACTTAATGAAACTGAAATATTGGCCTTTAAACCGTCATTTTTCATCTTATCTACTGCTACTAAAGCGTCCAGCAACTTTTGCTCAGCAATAGGGAAATAATTTTCCCCTTTCATTAAATCGATAGAAGCTTGTCTGGATAAGGCTTCTGACCAAAGAGTCGTATCTCTTAATTCTTTGGCAATTACTTCCATTAACCGATAGATAGAATCTGCCTTTTGATTGAATTCCTGTATATTATAGATATATCCTATATTATTATATATCAACCCTAATTGTCTCTTTTCTTTGACTTTTTCCGTCAAAGGCGCAGCAATAAGAAATTCTCTGATAGCTTCTGCCTGCTGATTCATGTCCCTATATACACATCCCCAATAATAATGCGCCTTTGCTTGCATCTTTGTATCTCCAATAGAATCATAATAGTGAACTGCTATCTGTATTAATGAATCATCCTTCTGTACAACGAAGTTTTTATCTTGCGCTTGCGTCAGCAGCAATGCATAGTATGCATTATCAGCTCGTGTAGAAAGTTTTTTAGATGAAATGCTTTTAAGAATATTCAAGGCACTATCCGGACGCAACTGCATAAGTGAGTCTGCCTTAAGTAATTGCTGATTGTAGTCCTGCCGAATGGCACAAGACGATAGCAAAGACATAGCGAATAATATAATAATGACAGTGTTTTTCATATTGCTTGTCGTATTTTCAATTAGATATTGTCCACTTGAAGAAGTAGTATTTTTTATGCTACTAAGGTACAAAAAATATTCAGACGGAAGCATGGCAAACATGATAAAGAATGAAATATTATTCATAGTGGTGCAAATCACTGAATCATTGACACCATTTGCCACTACCATCTGTTGTGTACTGTTTGTTTTTTACTTTATATTTCCTTTTTTTATTTGTTTCTTGCAAAAAAAAGATAAACAATATTTGAAACGGAAAAATAAATACGGTTGTTTTTTAGATTAATTAAATGAATGTTTGCCTTGTGGGGATTTTCATAGTAGAAAAGTAGCTGTTGGAAAACTGGTTTGTAGTACTTTTCTTCCTAAAATGATATGTATCTTATCTCTCCGTTTTTAAAGAATATACTTACTTACATGTACATGTTGGTATCATCTACATACACATGTTGACCTTATCTACATGCACATGTCAATATTGCTAACATGCATATGTAAGTATCTCCATTCTTTAAAAAACTATAGTCTTTACTTTAAAGATATTGTGATTTAAGTGCTATCCGCATGGGATTCTATTAAATTTTACTTATTTTTGCATAGAACTTCTTGTAGAAGTAACCTTTAACCAATCGAAACTCAGATGAAGAAAATAGTCACATCCTTATATCTATTATGTTGTGTATGTATGTGTCAGCTCCATGCCGCCAACAATGTTGTAGACTCCCTTTTATCCCAACTGGACCATGTAATTCAAAACCGCCCTGTATACATCGAGCAAAAAGAAAAGAAGCTGAACGACCTGAGACAAGCCTTGAGACAACGCATTTCTGACGAAAACCGCTTTACCCTGTTGGGGGAATATCTGGATGAATACCGTTCCTACAACACCGACTCTTCGCTCTACATCTCACGCGAGAGATATCAGGTAGCCCTGCGAATGAAAAACAAGGAAAATCAAGACAACGCCCTCATGAACACTGCCGAGATTATGGGCACAGCAGGCATGTATAAAGAAGCAGTCGACCTGATGCATAACGTACAAATCAATCATCTACCTGATGACCTGCACCCGTATTATTACCATATTTACCGCACCGTCTATGGCCTCATGGCCGATTACGCCGTTACGGAACAGGAGAAAAACTCTATGCCGAGATAACGGATAGATACCGTGATTCCCTGTTACTGGTTAACAAAGACAATCTTCTGGTGTACACGCTGATTCAGTCCGACCAGCACAATGTGCGGGGCGAGTTCGATAAAGCCATTCAGCTATTGACCGACTACCTGGCGGGACAGATAGACAATGTGCACGATGTGGCAATCTGTGCCTACACTTTATCAGAATCATACCGCCTGAAAGAAGACACAGAAAAAGAGAAGGAGTATTTGATTCTTTCCTCCATTGCAGACATGAAGTCCGCAGTGCGCGAATATATTTCTTTGAGGAAACTGGCTGTGTTGCTCTATCAGGAAGGAGACATAGACCGTGCCTATTCGTATCTGAAATTGTGTATGGACGATGCTGTGTTCTGCAACGCCCGGTTGCGTATTCTGGAAATCCTGCAAATCTTCCCCCTCATCAACGACACTTACCAGCAAAAGGCCGAAAAGCAACAGGAACAAATGAAATGGGCGTTAGTCTCTATCAGCTTGCTGTCCATCTTCCTACTGATCGCCATCTTCTATGTGTATAAGCAGATGAAACGCGTAGCAGCCGCCCGCCACGAAGTGATAGATGCCAACAAGCGCCTGAAAGAATTGAATGAAGAACTCCACCGCTACAATCTGCAACTAAAAGAAGCCAACCACATCATTGCCGAAAACTCCTACCTGAAAGAGGAATACATAGGCCGCTATATGGACCAGTGTTCCGTATATCTGGAAAAGATGGATAACTATCGGCGTTCACTGGGCAAGATAGCCGCTACGGGCAAGGTAGATGAGCTATACAAAAATATCAAATCTTCCAAGTTTATAGAAGAGGAACTGAAAGAATTTTATGCCAATTTTGATAATACCTTCTTGCAACTGTTTCCCACTTTTGTAGAAGACTTCAACACCCTGCTTGCCGAAGGGGAGCAGATTTACCCCAAGGCCAACGAACGAATGAGTACCGAACTGCGTATCTTCGCCCTTATCCGTTTGGGAATTACCGACAGTGTGAAGATTGCCCAATTCCTGCGCTATTCTGTGACTACCATTTATAATTACCGTACCAAAGTTCGTAATAAAGCTGCGGGCGACCGTGACCAACTGGAACAGGAAGTAATGAAAATAGGTAAGTCGAGAGACTAAAACCACACTTTTAAGGCATATAAGTGTCTTTTTTACGCTTATATTTTTACTACTTTTTTGGAACAATGCATCTTCTTGATAGCATTGATTATTAGTGTTTTATGTCTTGTAAAACGCCTAAAACTACTACTTTTTCACTCTTTTCCCCCTTATTGCTTCCTCTTATCAGATACATTTGCATTGTTCCTTCACAGAGGGGACAAATGCATGTGAATCTATATTTTTATTACTAACTTTAAACTCTTATATTATGCAAAAGTACAAAATGCCGATCAGGCTTCGAATCATGGTTTGTCTGATAGGAATGTTACTTCCGATGTGCATGTTCGCACAGCAAATCACAGTACAAGGTGTAGTGAAAGACCAGACCGGAGAAACCGTTATCGGTGCCAGTGTGGTGCAGAAGAACACAACGAACGGTACGATAACGGGTATCGATGGCGATTTTTCGCTGAATGTGCCTTCGGATGCCGTTATAGTAGTTTCATTCGTGGGCTATAAGTCTTTGGAAATTCCCGTAAAAGGACAGAAACAGATTATGGTAATACTCTCGGAAGACAGTGAAATGCTGGACGAAGTGGTGGTTATCGGTTATGGAACCATGAAGAAAAGTGACCTTACCGGTGCTGTTTCCTCTTTGGGAAGCAAGGACATCAAAGATGCTCCCGTTTCTAATCTGGGACAAGCCATTCAGGGCCGCATCTCCGGTGTGCAGGTAGTGGATGCCGGAAAGCCCGGTGACAATGTATCTATCAAGATTCGTGGTCTGGGTTCCATTAACAACTGCGATCCGCTGGTGGTGATTGACGGTGTGCCCACCGACCTGGGACTGTCTTCACTGAACATGGCGGATGTGGAACGCCTGGACGTATTGAAAGACGCATCGGCTACAGCCATTTACGGTTCGCGTGGAGCCAATGGGGTAGTGATGATTACCACCAAGCGCGGAACGGAAGGGAAAGGCAAATTGTCGGTATCGGCTAATTGTGCTTTCCAGAATGCCACGAACGTTCCTTCTTTGCTGAACGCAAGCCAGTATGCCGATTTGAGTAATGATATGATGGTGAACAGCGGTCGCAACCCGAACCCGAATTGGGCAAATCCTTCGGAACTGGGTGCAGGTACCGACTGGATGGACGAATTGCTGCGCACGGGTGTGATGCAGAACTATACGGTAAGTTATTCCGGAGGAAATGAGAAGTCTCATTATTATGTGTCCGGTGGTTTTCTCGATCAGTCGGGTACGGTGTGCAGTGTAAACTATCGCCGTTTTACGTTTCAGTCCAATAGCGACGCACAAGTGCTGAAGTGGTTGAAGTTCTCCAATAATATCACTTTCAGCACTGATACGAAGGATTCGGGCAGCTATAATATCGGTGATGCACTGAAAGCTCTTCCCGTTCTTCCGGTGAAGAATGAAGACGGTTCATGGAGTGGGCCGGAAGGTAATTCGGAATGGTACGGTAGCATCCGCAACCCGATAGGGCCTACGCAACTGAACAAGAGCCAGACGAAAGGTTATAACTTCCTTGCCAACCTGACAGCGGAACTGACTTTTACCAAATGGCTGAAATTCAAGAGCACTTTCGGTTACGATGCCAAATTCTGGTTCATCGATAACTTCACGCCGAAATATAACTGGAAGCCTATTCCGACGGAAGAAACTTCACGTTACAAGAGCGATAATAAATCATTCACTTACCTGTGGGATAACTATTTCCTGTTCGACCATACCTTTGCAGAAAAGCATCGTGTGGGAGTGATGGCGGGATCATCTGCACAGTGGAATGAGAATGATTACCTGAATGCGCAGAAGAACGTATTCATGTTCGACAATGTGCATGAAATGGATAACGGTCAGGAGATGTACGCCATTGGCAGCAGTTCCAATGAATGGGCGTTGCTCTCTTACATGGCACGTATCAACTACTCTTACGAAGACCGCTATATGCTGACGGCAACTGTCCGCCGCGATGGTTCCAGCCGTTTCGGTAAAAAGAACCGTTGGGGTACTTTCCCTTCTGTATCTGCCGCATGGCGCATTTCACAGGAAAGCTGGTTCCCGAAGAATGACGTTGTGAACGACCTGAAAATACGTGTAGGATATGGAGTGACGGGTAGCCAGGCAAGTGTCGGCAATTATAGTTACCTGGCATCTTACAACACCAGTGTATATCCATTCGGAACAACGAGTGGCAATCAGACCGCATTAGTTTCCTCTACGCTTGCCAATCCTTACATCCATTGGGAAGAGGTGGCACAGACGAATATCGGTTTTGATGCTTCCCTGTTCAATTCACGGATCGTATTCTCACTGGATGCTTATCTGAAAGAGACAAGGGATATGTTGGTAAAGGCATCCATTCCCATCACATCGGGCTTTGAAGATACCACCACCACTTATACGAATGCCGGTAAAGTGCGAAACCAAGGCTTGGAAATGAGTCTGCACACCATCAACCTGACCGGAGAACTGGGTTGGGAAACAAACGTGACCGCCACTTATAATAAGAATAAGATTAAGGGCCTGAACAGCGCGGTTCCTTACTATATCAACCAGATCAACAACTCGTATGTGACGATGCTGGCAAAAGACTATCCGATTAATGCCTTCTACGGCTACGTGACGGACGGCTTGTTCCAAAACCAGGCGGAAGTGGATGCGCATGCTGTGCAGCCGGGAGCTGAACCGGGTGATATCCATTTCAGGGATTTGAACAATGACGGTGTCATCAACGACAGTGACCGCACAGTGATTGGCAATCCCAATCCCAGTTGGTTCTTCTCAATGAACAACAACTTGTCTTATAAAGGATTCGAGCTTTCCGTATTCCTTCAGGGAGTGGCCGGCAATAAGATTTATAACGCCAACAATATCGACAATGTCGGTATGGCTGCCGCATACAACCAGACGACTGACGTGCTGAACCGTTGGCGCGGAGAGGGGACAAGCTACTCCATGCCGCGTGCCGTGTTCGGCGATCCTAACCAGAACTGCCGTGTATCCGACCGCTTTGTAGAAGACGGATCTTACTTGCGTGTAAAGAACATCACTCTCTCTTATACCTTCCCGAAACAATGGTTGCAGAAGTTGCAGATAGAGAATGCACGCCTTTCCCTTTCTTGTGAGAATGTGGCTACCATTACCGGGTATTCCGGTTTCGATCCGGAGGTGGATATCAACGGTATTGATTTGTCCCGTTATCCCATTTCCCGTACATTCAGTGTAGGATTAAACTTTAACTTTTAATTGATTTGGATATGAAAAAGATAACAAACTTACTATACGTGCTGGCTGTATTGATGCTGGTATCATGTAACGACTTTCTGGATAAGTCGCCCAAATATGCCGTTGACCCTGAAACAACCGTGACCGATGATGTGGCCGTGGCACTGACAAATGCTTGTTACAAGGCGCTTCAGTCTTCCAATCTCTACAACCAGCGTATGTGGTCGCTGGATATCGTTGCGGGCAACAGCCTGGTAGGTGCAGGCGGTGGTACAGATGGTCTGGAAACCATACAGGCATCCAATTTTATCACGCAGAGCGATAATGGTATGGCTCTGTATATGTGGCGTTCTCCGTGGGTAGGTATCGGGCAGTGTAACATTGTGCTGACCAGTCTTCCGCAGGCCGAAGCTGTATCGGAAAGTATAAAGAACCGTTGTATGGGTGAAGCATATTTCCTTCGTGCCCATTACTATTATATCTTAGCCCGTTTGTATGGCGGCGTTCCTTTGCGTCTGGAACCTTATAATCCGGGTGAATCTACTGCAATAGCACGCACTACGTTGGATCAGACTTATGAGCAGATCATTTCGGACTGTAAGAATGCGGTCGATTTGCTTCCGGCGAAAGCGGAATATAATGAAGAAGAAAAAGGACGTGCCTGTAAGGATGCCGCCCTTGCCATGCTGGCGGATATTTACCTGACACTGGCTCCCAACCATACGAGTTATTATGAAGACGTGGTGGAACTGTGCAATGAGATTACGAACCTGGGTTACGACCTTTCCACCTGCAAGTATGAAAATAACTTCGATGCTACCATCAATAACGGTCCCGAATCTCTGTTTGAAGTGCAGTATTCCGGAAGTACGGAATATGATTTCTGGGGAACGGACGGTCAGTCTTCCTGTCTTTCCACTTTCATGGGGCCCCGCAACTCGGACTTTGTTGCAGGCAGCTACGGCTGGAATCAGCCTACGGAGGAATTTGTAAGCCAGTATGAAGAAGGTGACAAACGGAAAGAACTGACGGTTCTTTATGCAGGTTGTCCGGACTTCGACGGGAAGACTTACAAGAGTTCCTATTCCAATACCGGATATAACGTGCGCAAATTCCTGGTGTCCAAGACCATTTCGCCGGAATACAATACGAACCCCAATAACTTTGTTGTGTACCGCTATGCGGATGTCTTGCTGAAGAAAGCGGAAGCGCTGAATGAAATGGGACAACCCGGCCAAGCTGCCGCTCCCCTGAATATAGTTCGCAAACGTGCCGGATTGTCGGAAGTTTCGGGTCTGTCGCAGGAGGCGATGCGTGAGAAGATTATTCACGAACGGCGCATGGAACTGGCTTTCGAAGGACATCGTTGGTTCGATATGATCCGCGTCAATAATGGAGAGTATGCCATCCGTTTCCTGCAATCCATCGGCAAGAACAGTGTGAATAAGAATCGTCTGTTGTTCCCCATTCCGCAGACGGAAATGGATGCGAATATACTGATGACACAGAATCCGGGTTATTAATCACTTAAATCAGAAGAAGAATATGAAAAGATATATTTCACATTTAGTATTTGCATTGCTGGGTTGCATGGCACTGTCTGCATGCGTGGACAATGACTATATGGAACTGGACAAGGGGCACAATGAACTGGCGCTTTCCACCAGCAACACGGAAGTCGTTTTGAACGAACAGGCGCATGGCGATGATGCCCTGGAACTCTCCTGGACAACGGGCACGAATTATGGTACGGGAAATAAGATTTCCTATACACTGGAACTTGCCAAGGCGGGCAGTAATTTTGCCGCTCCTTATGTGGCTTTGGAGAACGTCGTGCAGGAATATACTTGGAAGAAGAACGTGGAGGAATTGAATAACATCCTTCGTGAGCATTTCGGTGCGGAAGCTACTGAAAACGTCTCTCTGGAAGCACGCCTGACAGCCAAAGTAACGGATCGGGAAGAGACACAGGTGGCCACCACCTCTTTTAGTGTCACTGCTTACAAACCGTTGACTTCCACTCTTTACCTGATAGGTGATGTCACTCCCGGCGGTTGGAGTGCGGACGATGCAACGGAAATGACCCGGAAAGACAATGGTATCTTTACATGGACGGGAAAAATGACTGCGGGTTCCTTCAAGTTTATCACTACGCTGGGGGCTTTCTTGCCGTCGTACAACAAAGGAACTGACGGAAAGCTGGTGCTTCGTACCAGTGCCGATCAGCCGGACGAATCGTTTACGATTGAAGAAGAGTTCAACTATATTGTTGAAGCGAACCTGTTTACCGGTGTTATCACCTTGACTCAGACTGAGAACCTCAGACCGGCTTACGATCAGCTTTATTTCGTTGGAGGTATGAACGACTGGGGATTTGTGCCGATGAAAAAGGATGTGCTCGATCCGTTCCTGTTCCGCTATGCCCGTTTGTTCGATGCAGGCCAGGGTGGAGAGTTCAAGTTCGGAACTTCGGAAGGAAGCTGGGAGAGCATGTATAAAGCAAAGAATGCCAATGCCGCTTACACCGATACGGAAATGGTATTTGTGAAAGGGT
>Ga0192241_10217_pt2 | contig 30870 bp, 30 predicted proteins | sample Koala_Koa27_I3_FD_131239 | JGI IMG/M metagenome (GOLD analysis project Ga0192241, IMG submission 131239) | Enriched cells from koala feces incubated with labeled cellulose particles, San Francisco Zoo, California, United States - Koala_Koa2-7_I3 ... | reverse complement strand
GTTTCGATACCGTGCTGGAGAACCTGGGTAAACAAATGATGCAGACTATTTTCTTTCAGGAACATTTCGATACGTTGCAGAAGGATATAAAAGGCATCTATGACAAGTATGGGGAAGATGAGCAGCAGATCGCCAAGCGGATTCCTAAAATGCTCGGGAATTTTTTCAGCGGCATGTCTGCACAGGTAGAAAAAGCATCCGACTGGTACGAGTGGTATGCCCAGGAGGCAAAAAAAGCCGGGTTCGACCTCTCTGGAACAAGCAATGATGCCACACAAAGCGGCAAAAGCGGAGCCTTCGAAACCATGACCCAGGATCAGGCTTCAGAGCTGAAAGGCCTCTTTACCTCCGTACAAATGCGCCTGGGGGAAATCGACCAGAAGATGGACGAACTGGGACCAGGCTTAGGAGAAATCTGTTCCATACTGGTCGATATCCGTGAAAACACCAAAAGTTCCAGCGAGTCGGCCAAAAAAATACTGGATGCCGTCGAGCGGATGCTCCGTGACGGTCTAAAATGGAAATAGCATGAATACCGCATTAACCGGATTACTCTCGATCAACGAAATCGATGCTTATACCGAATACGGCGCCTTCTTATCGTCGGACCGACCCGGAGAGTATAAAAACTATTCGGCCCTGTTGAAACCGCCGACCATGAAACCGTATGTGGCTGTTTCGTTTCGTGAAGAGGACGGCGAAAAATTGCCCGAGGAACTCCATCCGGCCGCCGAAGCGCGCGATGTGGATTTACAGTTTACGATCGTCGCCGATTCGGCCACGCAGTTTTTACAGCGGTACGACGCGTTTGTGAAAATGTTGCGATCCGGATGGCTGGAGTTCCGGCTGGCCGAGATCCCCCGGACCTTCCGGATGTATTATAAAAGCAGTACCGAGTTCGGGCAATTGACCCCGCTGGGCCACGGAATGGTGGCCGGGAAATTTAAAATCAAGTTCCGGGAACCGTGTCCCGCCGTTTAAAACACTTTTAAAACCGATTTGATCGATGTTGGAAATTTACAACCAGGATGCAAAACTGAAGGCCGTTGTCGAACCTTCGGACAATTCCACGCAGTCCGAAGGCGTGATGCAGGAAAGTTCGCTGAACCTCTCCTTTGTCCTTGCGCAGTACATGCAACTGGAGGTAAACGATTATATCGACTTTCAGGGCCGGCGATACACCCTGTTCGAAGATTACCGGCCGGAACACATATCCGATCAGGAATATCGGTACGATGTAAAATTTTACGGTCCGGAAAAATGGTTACAGCGTGCCTTAGTGCTGAAATTGGTCGACCATGAAAATGAAGCCAGTTTCGCGTTGACAGATACAGCCTTGGCGCATGCACAGCTCTATATCGACAACCTGAACCGGATTACGGGAAGCCGGGTCTGGTCTCTGGGAGAAGTGGTGGTTTCGGACAACCTGACCCTTGAATATGACAATAAAAATTGTCTGACGGCCATTACGGAATTGGCCGAAAAAGCGGATACCGAATGGTGGGTCGAAGGCCGCATCTCCGACGGAGTAGCCGGTTACACACTAAATCTCTCCCGATGTGAACACGGTGATCAGCTGGTATTGGGCTACCGACAGGGATTACAGACCCTCTCTAAGGATAAAAACGAAACCGCCCCGTTTTTTACCCGATTATACCCGATCGGCAGTACCCGCAATATCGACCGGGAGAAATACGGTTATCCCCGGTTGCAATTGCCCGGCGGAGAAAAATTCGTCGAGCATAACATCCAGTACGGGATATTCGAACACTCGGAAGAGGCGGCTTTCTCGCACGTATACCCGCGCCGTACCGGAAATGTCGGCGCGGTCCGGAGCGAAGACCGCAAGACCGAGGATCAGGAATTTACGGTCTACTATTTCACGGATCCGAAGCTGGATTTCGACCCGAACAATTACGAGATCGCCGGTCTGGTTAAGCATATCGTATTTCAAAGCGGTTCGCTAAACGGGTATGATTTCGAAGTGAATTTCAACACGGAAAAAAAGGAATTCGAAATTATTACTCAGTACCCCTACGAGAATATGCAGTTGCCGGGTGGTAGTATGATCCCGAAAAATGGGGATGAGTATATCCTTTACAATGTGCGGATGCCGGATGAATATTACGCGTTGGCGGAAAAGGAATACCGGGAAGCCGTAGAGGTGTTTATCGAAAAGTACAGCATCGATACGGCCATCTACAAAGGCAAAACGGATTACATCGATCTGGACGAACGGGAGGTTAATATGGTACTCGGCCGCCGGGTACATTTGATCAGTCCGGAATATTTCACCGAAGGAAGCCGGGTGAGCCGAATCACGGCGATCACCCGTAGTCTGCAACGCCCCAATGATGCGGAACTGGAATGTTCCTATGCCGTCACGGCCAGTCGGATCGCCGCAATCGAAAATAAATTTCTGGAATTAGAAGCTGCCGTCAACCAGCAGACCCGGAAAGACGGTTATCAGGTATTAAAGAGTTGGGACAATGCCGACCCGTCGGAGTACAATATCTTTTCCTCGCTTCGGGCTTTAAAGGAGATCGCCAGCCGGGCACTGAGCCGGATCCGGGGAGATGTGGCCCAGGGGTTCATCGATTTCCTGGCCGGGCTTCGGGCCACACGGGTGGAGATCGGCGAGTTTATTACCGGGATGATCGGTGGCCGGGGGCTTTGCTGGATGTGGATCCGGAGACAGGAAAGTCGATGCTGGAGATTGACCGGATTCACGCCCGGGAGGAGTTAATTGTGCCCAAGATCACGTTCAACTGCATCGATGTGATTTCCGGAGACAAGGCCAATACTTTTGCATTCGGCACTTTCAAGTCGGTGGATACCGACAACCGTATCGCCGAACTCGATCTGTTGGACGATCAACTCGGGACACTGAAAGTGAACGATATCTGCCGGGGCATTTTCCACAACCTTACCGGCGGCAACTCATCCGAAGACAGCGAGGACGGCAACGGCTTTTTCCGTTATGCCGGTTTCTCGACCGCCTACTTCACGCCGTTGGAGATACTGGAAAACGTGCCCGGAGTCTTCCGGTTTCGCTATGCCCTTCAGCCGGATACCACCGTTCACCCCATGCCGGGCATGAACTTTTACGCTTACGGCAATTTCACCGATCCGGACCGGCAGGCCATGACTTACGAGACGCGCTACTACACCCGGCGGTTGAAAAATGTCAACACCTGGATGATCGACCCGACCCGCAACATCTCCATGCAGGACGGTCTGCTGGAAGGTCTGACCATCGGGGGAATGACCATGCACGGTTACGGCACGTTTCAGGAGAACACCTACCTGACCGGCGTAAACATCCAGTTCACGCCCTCGCAGATCGAAGAGCTTCAGGGAAAATCGGCCTATAACGTATCGCTGTCCGCTTACGAGAAAGTGGTGAAGTTAAATGCCCAGGGCGAGGTCATTTACTTAATCGAACAGGCTAACGTCGTTGCAGGAGGGCAAAATGTCGTCGCCGGCGATGAAAATGTGGTCACCACCGCATACAGCATTACCACCTACATCCAGGCCTGGAAAGGAGATCAGGAACTACTTTTTTCCGAGGGAGTGGATAAAGGAAAGTACGTGGTTGCGATGAATGCGGTCGGCTGTAGTGCGATCCTATCGGGTGGTGTGCTGATCGTGCAAAGCATCACCGACCCGGAGAACTGTTACGTCGACCTGAAGGTCAACTGCGAGGGAAACGCCGTTTTTGAGAAGCGGTTTTCGGTCACGGCGGTGCAGGACGGTTCCGATGGCAATAATGGCAATGACGGCAAATACACGGAACTCCGTTACCGGGATGCGGTAAACCGGCCGGCCACGCCGGTAGGAATCAATCCGGCCGGATGGTCATTGTCCCCGAATCTGGAAACCATCTGGCCCACCCATGCGGGGGATTTCGCGTTCCAAGGGGGTGTGTACGTTTCGCCGCTGCCCACTCAGCACAGTGCGACCTATAAACAACGGCTTTCCTTCCGGACAACGATCGATAACCAGGTGTTATTTTTAGAGTTGTCGGTCTCCTCGGAAGAAAGTTACGACTGGGGTATCGTAACCCAATTGAACAAGGTGTTTTCTACAAGCGGCTCATACTTGTGGAAACAATCGGGAATTGTAACGGAAATCCTGGAAGTTTCCGTACCTTATGCGGGATCCCATTTCATCGAAATTGTCTACAAGAAAGACGGATCGATCGACCAAAATCAGGATTGTCTGAAGTACCGTGTGGTCAATCCCCGCCGGCGTTGGCTTTCCACGGCCGTGATCGATCCGAATACCCAAATCACCGGCGGATGGAGTGTCCCGGTGGAGTTCCCGATAGACAGTCCCGAACAAGAGCAGATATACCTATTGGCCAAATCCGATATTCAGGCGCATGTACCACAGAGTGATCCGTTTATGGATAAATTTATTGGTGAGGCACCGGAGTATGATCCGCAGATCGGTTACAGCATCGATAATATAGTTAAATACGAGAATGGTTATAAGGTTTGCACCAGGCCGGCTTTAGGGATCGATCCTTCCGATAATGATCACTGGGAAGATGTCGGCTGGTGGACGGATCATCCGACCGGAGCCTCCCAGGAATTCCCGTATGAATATGTTTGTATTAGGCGTTTCTCAGAAGGTCAATGGGGGAATTATGAACAGTATCGGCTATTTATGCGCTACGGGCGCGATGGGGTAACCCCACTGGTCACGCAATTAGTCCCGTCGGTCACCCAGGTCGGACGAACTATGACCGGCAGTTACGAGCCGGAATCCTTCCTCGTGAAACACCAGGACACCTCCGGAGAACCGGTCTCCGTCTGGATGGCTGTTTGGGGAAGCCACGACGGCAACACGTATTCCCGAATCGGAGCCGTGGAGAACGTTTCGTCCAAAACGGTCAACGTGGCTCAATACCCCTATAAGTATTTTGTAATCCGGACTTACGCTTCGGAGGGAGCCGTATGGGAAAGCGAATACCTGCTGAGTACTTCCGTTACCGTGACGGAGGACGGGATGACCGGAGCCATGCCGGTATACTGCGGATTTTACGATACCGGTGTGGAGTATACCTATACCGATACCACCCGGGATATTATCAGTTACCAGATCGACGGGGAAGTGTTTACTTTTCAGGTCCGGGTACACGGTTCGATAGTCACCGTTCCGCCGACCTCTTCCGTGGGAGACCCCAACTGGGAGCCGGCGAATAAATTCAAGTTCATAGCGATGGATACCGCCCTGATCGACGGGGCCAATATTGCCGGATTCATGTACAAAAACCTGATGATGATCTCCCGGCTCGGCACCCTCGACGGCGTGGAGACGGACATCAAAAACGCGCCGGAAAGCCGGATAGCCGATTTTCAACCCCATATCCAAATGGACGGCAATACCGGGGAGGCTGTGCTCAATAAAGTCCTGATCCGTGGTTCATTGGTCGAGCCGTTCGAGCGGTACGTCACAATGGACGATTTTTTCAATGGTCGTTCGTACAACTGGCATTTAATCAATCCTGCCTTATTATCCGGAAAAATCCTTTTATCCCCGGATTCGGCCGACGGTAAAACCCTCCGGATTTTCAACGATTCACCGCAATCCATCACTTTTTCGATGCCCTGCTACTACGCGCCGAATTCTTCCGCTCCTACGCTTCGAACGATCGTTTTACCGAACTATGCGATGCTGGAAGCCAAAAATATAAGTATATGGGTTTCCTCCGTAAACCAGTACGTACAAACCTGGTTGATCACCTCAAGATATAGCTTCGCTGATTCTTCTCAAACCATCACCATCAAACGTTTTACCGAGTAATCGTATGGAAAATATTGACATCAAAGATTTTCAGAGTGTATCCGCCGCGTCCGATTTGGACAGCATCCTATTGGTCCGCTCCACGGATATGCATGGCAAGATCACGGTAGCCCTCTTCCGGGCGGCTATTCAGGACGGAATTACCCCTTCCATTCAGGATGGAGTTTGGTGGATTGGCAGGCTTAACACCCAGGTGGTTGCCGAAGGCAAAACCCCCACCTTCCGCAAGGGGGCAACCGGTATCGAATGGACCTATACCAACGACACCGATTGGAAATTATTGGTCGAATATGAAGATATCCGGCTGACCTACGACGACCTGACCCCTGAGCAGAAACAGGCAATCAAAGGAGAAAAAGGGGATAAAGGTGATCCCTTCGTATATTCCGATTTCACTGCGGAGCAGTTGGAGGCTCTAAGGGGACCCATAGGAAAAACTGGAGATACGGGAGCCACGGGAGAAAAGGGGGACAAGGGTAACGTGTTGTTCGCCACGTTTAAAATCAATCCCCAGACCGGCTTGTTGAGTATGAGAACCGATGAAGAATTCAAGGGAATGGAATTCAAAATCAACAATGGAAAATTAAGCGTAATCATTTGATATGGAAGCAGTAGAAACAATTTTAGGAAAAGTATGCATCACCCCCCGCGGGGAGTATGATGCGGCGACCCATTATGAACCACTGGATGTAATCGGCCACAACGGCGGATCCTATTTGGCCTTAACTGAATTTCAGGGTACCCCGCCCATCGGAGACGGCATCACAACGATGCTCCTGAGTGCCCCCGGAGCTACCGGTTTAACAGCCTACCAATATGCCCAGCAAGCCGGTTACACCGGAACGGAAGAACAGTTCGCCGCCGACCTGGCCGCCGTTGACGGACTGGATAATAAAGCCGACCGGGGATCGGACGGATACGTAATCCCAGCTCAGATAAGTCCGTTGCAGGGCTTGCAGACCGGAGTAATCTGTAATACCGGAGGAAATAATGGGTTTGTGCGGGCCACACCCGTAAGTTCGAAAACCTATGGACGTACTTTGGAATTTCTCATCGATAAGATTACAGATGACACCAGTTGCTTTATTTTTCGGCAAAGTTCCGCTACTCTCAAAGAGGGAATTGCCATTCAATTGAGTGTTTCCGGGCAATTGTTTATCCGGTTCATGGAATATGAAGGTAGAGTAGCCGGAATTATTCCCGACGGCGCTTATCATATCGTCTGTGTGATTTCGGAAAAGCCGGAGGATGGCTTTGCTACACTTACCAGTTACATGAACGGTATCCGTTTACCCGCTCTCCAAGCACTGGCCGATTACGATCTATCGGAAGTCGCTCAATATATTGGTCATTACGGCAGCCTGGGTTTAAAGGCACCGGTCCGTTTGGTTAGGATATTTGACCGTGCTCTTACAGGTGAAGAAATCGGGCAACTGTGGAATGCAGGTAACCCTATGAGGCATGTTTCCGATCCCGACTTGAAATTGGAACTCATCCCGCAATCCGCTCTGCTCGATCCTTCGGGTGGAGTATGGAAGGATGTTTCCGGATGCGGAAATGATTTTACCATTTCCGGGTCAGGAGTTCCTGAGTACGATTATTCTCCGATGCCGAACCTCAAAGCCATCACAATAGATACCGGAATTTTCTATACCGATATTGTCTCGGCTTCCAAACTCATCCCTGTCCCTTTTGGATATGCTGTGACGGATGTTTATGTCCGGAATTTTAATGAAAACGAACTAACGGTTTCGATATCAACCAATAACACTGACAGTGTAATCGAGAAGAATACGGTAGTTCCCAGAGAAAACGGGGATAACAAAGGAGCCTGGTATAATATCCCGGTCATAGCCTATCCCGTAATGCGGGATAAAACGATCAGTTCAAATCTCGCGGTCTATGCTTCGGGCAATACAACCGAAGGAGGCATGCAGATTCAGGTACATTTAAAATACGTAGGAGAATGAAAAAGCAAATAGACTTCCCGCCTTACACCGAGGCCCAAATTAAAGAAATCCACCAAGACGGATCCATCGTCTGCGATCTGTTCGGAGAAGGATACACCGATACCAATATCGGTTTCGCAACTGGCAATCCCTATTTATCACTGACCGACAAGGAAATCGAAGAGTTTCGGAAGGAACTGAAACAATCGGAATAACTTTAAAGTAAGGGGAAAAAGCCCCTGGCTGTTAGTGAACATCTGACCTCTCACTAACAAAAATATGCGCCAACACGCACAACCAGGGGCTAAACCTTGGACTGCGTATTGGCGTTTTTATATAGAAGAGGTCAGATAGTGCAAAGATAACCAAACACCCGATAAATGAAAACACCAATCAGTTATTATGGCGGCAAGCAGACCATGTTAAAACATATCCTGCCGCTTATTCCCAAACACCAACTGTATACCGAAGCCTTTTGCGGTGGCTGTGCCGTCCTTTTCGCCAAACCTCCGGTCGATTGTGAAGTGATCAATGACTTGAACCGGGGATTAGTCAATTTTTTCCTGGTAGCCAAACGCCATTACTCAATGCTTAAAGCCGAGATTGAAGGCACGCTACATTGCCGGGATCAACATGCCCACGCGATCCATATCAACCAATACCCGGAATTTTTCAGCCCCGCGCAATGGGCATGGGCTGTCTGGACGCTCAGCAAACTGGCCTTTGCGTCCAAGCAAGACGGCACATTCGGCTACGATCGGGGCGGTACGACGGCCTTAAAGGTAGCCAACGCTAAAGACGATTTCACCGAACAACTCTGTCGCAGACTGGAAAATGTAACGGTAGAAAACGATGACGCACTACAAATTATACGCCGCTATGATTGCCCCGAGGCGTTTCATTTCGTCGACCCGCCTTACATCAACAGCGATTGCGGCCACTACAAGGGAACCTTCAACGAACAAAACATGGAGCAGTTGCTACACCTACTCGAACAAATACAAGGCAAATTCATGCTCACCATGTTCCCACACACCCCCATCGAGCAAGCCGCCACCCGCAACGGCTGGAACATACACCCCATAGAAAGAACCATATCCGCAAGCAAAGACAAAAGACGAAAACAAGAGGAATGGATCATATGCAACTATCAACCGGAAAAAGAAGCCGAAAATCAATCTTTATTCTAAAAATTGAACGGTATTTGAATAACTTTCAAATACCGTTCAATTTCAAAACTTTTATACAATTCGTTTTGAGAACTTCCGAGCAAGATTATTACAAATCGTTTTGTAAAGGAGATACAAATGGTTTTGGCGATTATACGCCTTGCACTGGCGCTTTTAGAAAGCGCCGCAAATCGCACCTTTTTGAAAAAAGGCGCCCCAAAAACTTTTCCTAAGAGTATCCCTTCTGAACAGCTTAAACGCAAGAAAGCACGACAATCTGCCGTGCTTTCTTGCGTTTACGAAAAAAACTCTAATAGTAAGCCTCTTCGTAATATTTAAAGTAATCCGCTTTACGGAAAATTTTGGTCATAAACACCGAGCCGTTTTTCAGCGTTTCCACTTCATCCGGAAACTCTTCGAGCAGACCGATTTTGATACCGTCCATTTTAATAACCGGTTGGTTTTCGTACAATTTGATAGGACCGAAGTACTCTTCGCCATCGATTTCCACGGTCACCCACTCGCTGGTGTCCATATCGCCGCCGCCGGTGCTGTATTCCTGCACATCGGTTACATACAGAGAGCGCGTAGGGTTTAGCAGCGCATCCCCTTCGAGGTCGAAGCTAATATCCGCCCCACCGTCCACAGACATGGTATGCGGTCCTTTTTTCAGCCCTTCGACTTTGATCAGTTCCATCGGAGCGAGGTTATACTCTTTACCGTCGATAGCAACGGTAATCGCCTGGCTGGTCGGGTTGTCCATTTCGACTTTTATTCCTGACCCGCAGGAAGACATCAGCATGGCCACCGCCGCTGCTGCAACAAGTAAAATTTTTTTCATTGAGTTAAGTAGGGTTTAGTGAAATGTATCACAATAAATCTGCGACAAAAGTAATATTTTTACGGTCATTTGATACCGCGTCCGGTCACAATGTCAGGATTAAGATCGACAAATGGCATGTATCCAGTCATAGGCCTCTGCCTGCTGCTGGGGTGTTTCGCAATATGTCACGACAATCAGCTTCATTCCCGGCTTCCAGAGCTCCCGGACTTTCTGCTCGATCACATCGACCCCGCCCACAATCCGGGCATTCAACACGATCCCTGTTCTGGCAAACGCATCGGCAAACCCTTCAGTCGGATTGGCATCCGGATCGGTCGCCAGGGAAAAGGCTCCATCAGCCATCCTTATTCCGTCTATCTTCACGATATCTTCTTTTTTTCCGGACCAGTTCCCGCAGGAGTGGAACACTGCTCCCCCGAACGGTTTACCCGCTTTGACGAACGAAGGAATGACCGTATCGACATAGATATCGTTGGACAGCATCACCACCGTGTCGTCGCTCATCCCGAACCCGTCGAACATCCGGCTCGAAGCGAATCCATGTCCGGGTTTGGCCAGACATTCCCCGATCTTCTCCCGCTGAATGGCGGTAAAGTCGATCAGCAGGTCCGCAACTTTATCGAGCGCGAGTTTCATGTTATCCGGATTCAGGAAAAAATCGATATAAAACTGATTGGAATCGACAATATTGGAGATCACGTTCAACGGCGACTGTATATCACAGTACGACATAGGCAGCCTGCCTTTGGTTTGTTCCAGAAAATAGTCGATCATTTCCAGGGTGTGCTTACCGATAGGTGTATCCTTTACCGGCATCACAGGTGCGGCCAACAGTTCATCCAACGAATTGAATTTACCGTTCACCGCCGGAGCCTGCCCTGGCTCCCAGATATAATCGAATCCGAAAGCGGCGGCCAAGGTACCGATCCTGTACCACGGCTCCAGAAAATTCGGCACATCGGCCTTATACTTCATACTTTCCTGCAGCGCACCCAATTGCCACTCCAACGATTTCCGCCGATCGATGGCATCTGCGGCAAACACTTCTTTTACCCGCATCCGGCGATAAACCAGTACTCCTTCATCCGCTTTCCAAAAGTTTTCGCATCGTTCATTCAACCGGGCCTCATAATCCGCATACTTATCATAATCAAAAAAATTTGCAGGCTTCGGTTCTACCGGTGTAGCCTGAGAGTCGGCCAGAGAAAAGTTAAATTCGTCCTTCATGTCAATGGGATTAAAGGATAAACTTACGAAAAAAACGCAAATCTGCATCTCCGAATAAAACAAAGCGATACTCCGTTCAGATAATCACCAAAGATGGCCCCGTTCCCAGAACGGACAAAAACCCGGCTTAAAGGGAGACACTTGCGAACGTGGAACAAATTGGATCGAATCCGGTTACGATAGCCGATGGGGTAAGATGCGTTTACCCGTATTAAATGTTCATCCAAACTTGGAGTAAAACGTGGGATATATCGACATTTTTCGTAAATTTATACCAAAATCAGACAGCAATGGAACAGTTAACGCGTTGCGGATGGTGTGGAAGCGATCCGTTATACATAGAATATCACGACAAGGAATGGGGCCGGGAAGTGACGGACGACCGGACAATGTTCGAATTTCTGACCCTCGAAAGCGCGCAGGCCGGCTTAAGCTGGATCACCATCCTGCGCAAACGGGAAAATTACCGCGCGGCGTTCGCGGATTTTGATCCGGAGAAAATGGCTCATTTTACAGATGAGGACGTTGAGCGTCTACTGCAGGATCCAGGCATCATTCGCAACCGCCTGAAGATAAAGGCTGCCATCACCAACGCCCGTTTATTTTTAGAGGTGCAAAAGGAATACGGCAGTTTCTGCGCCTATTTAAAGTCCTTCTTACCGGACGGAAAACCGGTCATAAACCACTGGAAGACCCTCTCCGAAATCCCCGCCTCGACCCCGTTGTCAGATGCAATCAGCAGAGACATGAAAAAGCGCGGTTTCAAATTTTTCGGCACAACGATCTGTTACGCCCACTTACAGGCCATCGGATATGTAAACGACCATTTGGTCGACTGCCACTACCGTCAATAAAATGCCGGAGCGCGACCACATAAAAGTAGGGATAACCGGCAATACCGGCTTTATCGGTAAACGGTTAACACAAATGCTGACCGAGGGAATCGGTATAACATCCTTAACTCAACCCGGTACGGAATCCGATAAAACTCCCCGTAGAAAACCCGACACGGAACCCGTGATCGAGTTAATTCCCTACGACCGTACATACTTCAACCATCCGGAGAAGCTAAGGCAATTCGTCCGCTCTTGTACCGTGATTGTTCATCTGGCATATATAAACCGTCATACAAATCCGCAAACCTTGTACGACGAGAATATCTCTATTACCCGAAAACTCATCCACGCCTTTATAGCGGAAAAGGCAAACCCCGCATTGATTTATTCTTCATCCATTCGTGAAACAGAGGACAGCCACTACGGCAGATCCAAACTCCACTCTCGCCTGCTATTTCAAGAATGGGCACAAATAGCCGGAGCACCGTACACCGGCTTAATTGTACCAAACATTTATGGTCCCGGAGCTAAACCTTACTACAATTCCTTTATCGCTACTTTTTGCGACCAGTTGATAAACGGAGATAGGCCGGTGGTCACGACGAATCGGGAGATACCGCTACTATACATCGACGATTTCTGCCAATACCTAAAAAGCAAAATACAATTAAATAATTATGAACAGTGGCCCTACAGAAACTTCCTTAAACCAGATTATAGGATGACCGTATTAAATGTTTTGGAAGTTCTTCACTCATTCCATAATAATTTCATTAGAACAGGGAAACCACTGGTATCGGAAGATGTTAATTTGATGAAACTCCAGGAAACTTTTCGTTCTTACAAGAGGTAAAACACTTATATAATATTAAGAGCGGGAATTGAATTCCCGCTCTTAATTTTTTTATTATAAAAGAGAGCGCCAGTAATGGCGCTCTCTTATGAATATTTAGAGTTTCGATACCGTTACGGAGTAACAGTTACGTCAACATCTACAGTTACCTGTCCCCATTTGTAGGTTACAACAACCGGGAGTCTCATCTGGAACGGAGTCTGAGTCTTACTACCATTGTTCGTGTAGCGGAATACACCGTAATCTACATCAGCCAACGCAGGACCTTGAACGATACCACCTGTCGGAGCAACGTTTTCAACCCCAAGTTGCGGGTTAATTCCAGTAGTACCCAGTGTTCCACCGTCCATCGTAGTAGTGATACCAGCGATATCTACAGTAATGCTGGTTACATCGTAGTATTCGAAGAACGTGTGGTAAGTTTTACTGTTCCAAGTTTGAGAGTTAGCCTGAATCAGCGTGTTGATAAAGCTGGAAGTACCAGTCCACATTGAGCCGTAAGCTTTTCTCCAGTCTGTCAGGATAGCCAGTTCAGTCAGGTCGATCTCTTGGATAGTGCTATCCGAGAAGTCGTTTCCAGTACCTGCGGCAACGTTCACCGGACGGAAGAAGAACGCGGTGAAGACACCGTTGGTTACTTTGATATCACGGCAAGTGTTGTACAGGATAACTTCAACTTCAGCAGACATCATTCCGCTTTGGCGGGCTTCAACACGGTTGAGCAGTAATTTAGCAAAACTGTTGCTCATGTTGCTCACGAAACTATTCGGCTGAGCCAAAGTTACAGGATTAATGTTAGAAGTCAAGGTGAAGTTAGGATTAGCACCACCACCAGTTACTGTAATCTCACCGTTGTAGTATTCCACAATACCTGTGTAAGTATCGATAGTCGCTACAATTTGAGTTTCGGAACCTCTGGTTGCCAATAAGTAGCTGTAACTTTGGTTAGCAGCGGTTGCAGCACGGTTTACCTGGGTATTGTTCACAGAAATTGCGTAATCAACGTTACCTACTTTTTCAGTTGCGGTATAACCCTCACGGAACTGATAGAAGTAGTTCAGGTTGTTGGTGTTGTTATAATTCCAAACGTAGTCTGCAGGATAATCCGTCAGGGCGCTGGCCGGAGTGATGTTAAAGTTCGGACGGCTATCAGTTTCGCCAGTCGGCACTTTGAATACCCAATCCATATCCGTCCAGAAGTCATCCAGGTTAGAATGAGAACCAGGGATCTCCGCATTCACGTAGATTTCGTTCAGCGCTGTATTCCAGTAAGTAGAGTTATGGCTATCGATCGTAGCTTCCGGTTCAACAACTTTCACAGCGAAGTTGATAACAACGTCGTTGCGAGCGCCGGTAGATGAACGGTAGATCACAGTTCTTCTGATTGAATCCCTGCCATCAGCCAAAGCGAGTTCCATCTCAGCCGGGGTAATTTCCCAGTTCAACAGAATAGTCTCGTTGTCGTCCGGATCCGGGAGTTCAGTAACCGTACCCAAATCATTGACATTCGCCGCGATTGACGGTACAAATGTATCGTAAACGTTGTAGAATGCAGTTTTATACAAACCGATCTTCTCATACAGTTGCAGGTTAATTTGACGATTGGTGGTCAACAGATCAGCGTTCGTACAGTTAACCATGATCGTACCCATGTCGAAGTTAGCCGTCGAGCCGCTTGCATCCTCAACGATCAGGAATTTCACCCAACCGGCGTTGATCGTTTTACCGCTGGCATCTTCAATCAGTTCCACGCGGATCATCGGTTCACGGCCAACAGCAGCGATACCTGTGATTTGCTCGCCATAAACGTCAACAGAAACGATACCGTCAGCAGTTACTTGGATAAAGTCTGCCTGATTGGTTTTGTTCGAACCCTGCTCGTAACCTGACTTGGTGAATTTGTATGACAAACCGAATTCAGCCGGATTCAGGGTCGATTTTTCAGCGCTCACATTGGTTGTACCATCATCCAGTCTTTCACGATAGTGAACAGCCAGTACGTCTTTAAGGTCGAAAGTATCGGTATACAACAATTGGTAGTCGTAATCTGAGTCAATCGCTACCTGAGCGTAACCGCGAAGATCACCGTTGAACGGACCTTGGTTCGGATAGTAGGTACTATCTATACCGTTAGTAGTTTCATCAGCACCATACAAGTGGCGTTGATTCAAGGAATCACTGTGATTTGTTTCAGGTTTATCGGTCAAAGCCAGCGTAAAATCCTGAACGATAGAACGGTAAACCGCAGCATAGTCAGAGGTGACGGTTTTCTCTTTCCCTTCGTGGTCAACGGTTGCCTGAACTGCTAGAACAGTAATTTCGTCAGCTACCATGTTTCGGATAAATTCAGCATCAACTGTGAATTTTACAGTCATGATACCATCATCAACGGTAACATCCTTATCGAAGTCAGCGATGCGAGGTTTGCTGTCTGCCGCACGGGTACCATAGAACTCTTTGTCATCAGAAAGAACGTCCAGAGCTTTAATCTGTTCTTTCGTTACAGAAGACGGATTCACATGGTATTGGGCGATAATTTGGTTAGAAACCGTAGAAATAGCAACGTTGCGGCCGCCGTTCCAGATTTCACCTCTTTCACCATTCGGGTCCGCTGTGGTGCGAGACCACTGACGATAATCATAGCTGGTTGAACGCATGGCTTCCACACCGCTAAGGTAAGATTGCGGAATGAATACAATACTGGTCAGCGGAAGAGCATCGGCAATGTAAAAATCGTAAGGAGTACCATCGTAAACTACTTGGTATCCAATAAATGCACCATCACCGTCCGTAAGAGCTACGATATAGCTGTCGCCCGCATATTCTACAGGAAGTGTAACACCAGTGGGTTCGTCACCATAATAAATTTTACCGTCTTTGATAACCAGTTTGCTCGGATCAAATCCATCAACCGGATCCGGACTTCCTGAACCGTCTGAAGTCGGTAAAGTTACTTTATCACTCGAGCTTGAACCGTCAGAGCCGGTAATAGTCACCGTCAGTTCGTCTCCGCTAATGGAAGTAGATACGGTATAAGTAACCATATCCTGCTTCAGATTCAACGTTTTAGTAGTGTTATCCGCCATTGTAACGGTCATAACACCAGTACCTTCGTTGTAACTGATTTCTTTCACGGTGCTTCCGGAAAGATCGGAAAGCTGCTTTTTCACATCTTCAATAGCCCCCCACAGATCATCGATATCGTCATCGTAGTCTTTACAGCCTACGAATCCGGCACCGAGTGAAAGAGAGAACACTCCTAAAAGGAGATACTTCAAGAAATTTTTCTTCATACTCATTAAAAATTAAATTGACAACATGTTATTTATTAAAACATTTTCAGTCTTTAAACCCTTGAGATACATGCCAAATAGGGATATATCTTCATTTTACGCTAGGGCAAATATACACCTTTTTTTGCGAAAAAAGAATAATCCCGCACTTTTTTTGATTTTCCGGGATCATTCAAAACCCCTTTGCAATCAATCGGTGCAAGTTTCTAATTTCTTAAACATTTTCAGAATGTTCCGATATAGACCATAGGCAGGAAGTATTTAATTACACCCGTATCGTTACAGATGAAGCGCTGACAACACTACGTTTTTAGCCGATATTGGGTTTCGTAAACTATTAAGACACGAATATATGGATATTTCACTAAATATACAGCACATTTCCCGTTTTTTCAACATTTATTTCGCATTTTCCCGTCCGCATAGCAGTTTTGGCTGCCGTATCGCCCGTCCGGTGATGAATGATTACGGTCGGAAACGCTAATTTCGTGCCAAAGACGGCTATTTTCCCGTTCCTATCCGCAATTCATCCATACCACTTAATATATAAGGTATAGCTTATTTCCCGCGTTGGCTCCAGGCAAACCCGCCGATAAAAAGGAAACCCACTAGCGGCAGTATAAAACCCATTGCAATACTCCCTTCTCCGATATAGCCCATCAGCACCGGAAATACGGCTCCCCCGACGGTACTCATAACGATGTACGAGGAGGCCTTCTTGGTATGCGCACCCAGTCCGCGTACCCCGAGGGCGAAGATGGTCGGATACATCATCGACATAAAAAAGAACGACAGGTAGAGGGCATAGAGCGAGATCTGTCCGAGCGACAGCATCACCACAATCATACACACCGCCGCCAAACCGCCAAACCAGGCCAGCAGGTTAGCCGGTTGAAACCATTTCATGACGATCCCGCTGGTCAATCGACCGACAAAGAACAAGCCCATTCCCCCGAAGCTCAACAACCGGGAGGCCGTCAGGTTACTGATTGACGGATCGAGTTCGGTGACATAGTTAATGAAGAAGCTGAATATCCCGGTTTGCGCCCCGACATACATAAACTGCGCGATGATCGCCCATTTCAGGTTCTTATGCGACCAGATGGAGGTTTTGGCCTGGCCTTCCGACTGAACTGGCCCGTCACTTTCGGGTACGATTTCCGGCAGCCGCATAAAACTCAGCAGGATACATACCAGCAACACCGCCGCCCCGACAAAAATATACGGTTTAGCCATCGCCATGTTGTCTCCCGGATCAGCGCCAAAAATGAGCGCACCACCGATGAGCGGTCCGATAATCCACCCAACCCCGTTGAATGCCGCCGCAATGTTGATCCGCTGTGCCGCCGATTTTTCCGGTCCCAGCGAAGTGGCATACGGATGCGCACCGGTCTCAATAATGGTTAATCCACACGCAATGATGAACAGCGCCGCCAGAAAAGCGATCGGCGAGTGGATGAATGCCGCCGGAATAAAAGCGAAGGCCCCGAGGGTAAACAACAGCAACCCGGAAATAATGCCCTTCTTATAACCGACTTTCCGCAGCAGTAGTCCGGCAGGTATGGCCATAATGAAATAGGCGATATAAGTGGAAAACTGGATAAACCCGGATTCACCTTTACTCATATCGAACGCCATCTGGAACTGTTTATTCAGTACATCGAGCAGTCCGTGGGCACATCCCCAAAGCAGATACAGCAATGCGATCAGGATAAAGGGCATCAAATAGTTGTGCCCGGCCGCATTGCGGAACATCGAATTGTTTTTTTCAGCCATAGTTTTGGTCAGTAGATTGGGGTTGTTTAATCGAGGTGAAACACTTCTTGCATATCGGCCCACCATTCGCCCGGGGCACGGCTCTCCAAGGGTTGCTGACACGGTTTGCATACCTCCCACCAGCGTTGTGTTTCGGGATCAGTGGCCATTTTGGCCATGTCTGCCTGGTAGTCTGTTCCGGTGTATTCATAATAGCTGAACAGGAAACCGGCATGATAATAAATGCTGTAATTCTGCAGGTTGCACTCTTTTATCATATTCAGTATGCCGGGCCAGGCGTTGGCATGGAGTTTTTTGTATTCTTCGAGTTTTTCGGGTCTCACCCGAATCACACTTCCGTAACGTTTCATATTTAAATTATTTAAAATAACTGTCGAGCCTATTCCGAGGCTGCCCATGAAAAATTTTTGGTGTCGCTTTTTATAAAAAGCGACGATTTGGGCGACTTTCTAAAAGTCGCAGTTCCAGGCGGGTGACCCGGCAGAACGCGGAGGGCCATTCGTCAAAAGCGATTTGCAGCAAATCGCCGGCGCGGGGGCCAATAAATCCGAGCGAGGAACGAGTCGAGCCTAAAAAGTCTTAAACGGGCGGAATGCCCGAATTAGAATTAAAGACTACCGAACAACGCCTCTACATTGGCCGGTGAAATATCTTCCAGGATCGCTTCATGGCTCGGCGAAATAATCAACCCGGTCGGGAAAATCGCTTTAAGTTCCTCGACTTTAGCCTTTACTTCTTCCGGTTTCCCGTTAACGAGCAGGTGCTGGGCATCTACACCACCACAAAACGATACCTGATCGCCAAAGCTATCCTTCAACCTTTGCGGTTCCATATGGGCAGCCAGCGCCTGTATCGGGTGGATCACATCGACACCCAGTTCGATCAGGTCCGGTATCACGTCGTAAATCGAACCGCAGGAGTGGAAAATCACTTTCAGACCGTAGCTTTTCGCCTGGTCGATCAATTTTTTCGTTCCTTCCCATACAAACTCCCGCAAGGCATCCGGGCCGACCATCAGTCCCTGCTGGCTGCCGAAGTCGTTACCGATCAGTATGGCATGGAGCTTCCCTTTCGTCGCTTCAAAAAATATTTTATTGGCTTTCAGGTAAAATTCCGTAATCCTCCCAATGACCGCCTTCACTATTTCCGGGTCGGTGTACATCTTGATGAGCGCCGTTTCCATCCCGAACGCCGCACACATATCCTGAAAATGTGCAGACCAGAGGACTCCCATAACGGCATATCCATCCGGAACTTCTTCGACCCCCTTCAGGCATTCAGCCGGATCGATATACTGCTGTGGATCGGGCCAGTCGAATTTATCCACATCGGCCGGATCGGTAAAATCCTCAAAAAATCCGGGCGCGGTGAGTGTCCGTTCGTCGGGATCGCCGTGGGGATCTTTCGCAAAATCGAAAGCCGCGTAGATCGCGTTGCTCGTAGGCGAATGATAGGGCAACTCGACCGGATAAATATCGTCGTTGATTTTAGCCTTCAGCGATTTCATGTCCGAAACACCGAAGTAATTAAACAATTTGGGTAAAGCCGCTGAGTCCGGAATACCCAGCCAGGATGCGGGACGGTCCACGGGGAGTCTGTCGACCGTTGCATAAAACCGTTCTATACGATTCATACTTTTCTGCTCTAAGTTAATCCGTTTGGGGAGTTTCTTCCGCTGCGTCTGCCAACGGCAACGAAAAATCCGACGCACAAGTTAAGCAAATTCCGGAAAAAAACGAAACAAAAAGAAAATTCCATTAAAAAGCATTGAATTCTCGTTAATGAGCAGTTGTGACTTGCTAAAAATATTTATTGTTGTGATATTTAATCGGTGTATTTTAAATAAATATTATGCGAACTATTTTTCTTGATATATCAATCGGTATACATGAAAGAGGATTCTGAATATGATAATTTAACAGATTATGAAAAAATATATACAGTGACGGCCGTTGCCTTCTGCTTATTTTTTTCATGCGGTAAAATAGCGGACAGACTGACGCAGGCACTGGAAATAAGCGGGGCAAACCGAACCGAGTTGCAAAAGGTGTTAGACCGTTATTCTTCCGATTCCGCGGACAGTTTAAAATTAAAAGCGGCGCGTTTTCTGATAGAAAATATCCCGGGACATTTCACGTATTCCGGAGAATATCTGGATCGGTATATCCATTACATGGATTCATCTATCCGGATATGCCTTATACAGTTCGTCGGGTAATCTATTCTCTACCTTTGCATAAGCCAGAGGTTACTTCCAAACTTGAAAAAATAGTTGACATCGAAAAGATTACTTCGGAATTCCTCATCCGGCATATAGACAACCGCATGAAGTGCCGGGAACAAGTGACCTGGCTCAGCAATCTGGATTTTGGGGAATTTTGCGAATACCTGCTGCCCTACCGGCTAACCAACGAACCGATGATCGGTTGGCAGGATTCGACACAGACCCTCTGGAAAGAGGTTCTACAGGAAATGACGTATTACGATGAACTCCCGCAAACCCTCGAAAACGCGATGTCGTTTCAGCGGAATCTTACCGGTAATCGGGACGACGATTATGTGTCGGGACTAAAAACACCGGAAGGCATCTATAATTTTGACTGCATTGACCGATCTTATTACGATATTCATTGTTTCCGCGCCTCTGGAGTAGCATCCGCAGTGGATTTCATCCCGCATTGGCCCACTCGTAACGGCAACCATTATTGGAAGGTTATCATCGATCCGGATTTAAAGTTCTCCAATTTAAGCGAAACCCGCAACCCGGTATCAGCCAAGGTCTACCGGATAACTTATTCCCACAACGAAATTCCCCGGCCTGAACATCCGGACGAAACCGTACCGGATTTTTTCCAACACCCTTTCTACCGCGATGTCTCTTCGGATTATATGAATGTGGGAGACATAGAATTACCCGTTTCTTTTTCGAAAGATTATTCACCTGAGTACATTTATTTGTGTGTATTCAGTAATTTCGAATGGCAGCCGGTCGCCTGGTCCAAAGTCCGCAAAGGGAAGGCTGTATTTTCCGGATATGGGATTTAATATAGTGTATTTACCGGTATATTACCATCGATTAAAGAAAGTACAGGCCGGTTATCCGTTCATTTTTAACAGCAAACGTGAAATCATCGAATTGAAACCGGATTCCGCAACCGTCCGTTCTATGACCTTTACCCGGAAATATCCCTTGACTTATTCCAAGACGCAGTGGACAAGGAACCTGGTCGGGTGTGTAATCGAAAGATCCAACGATCCTGATTTTAGGCTCTGTGATACGGTAATTCGAATCGACAAACCCAGTCCGAATCTCCATTATGTACGCGTACCGTTAACCGATGATATACCGTATAGATACTGGAGAATGAGCAAAAACGGGCGGATGATCAATTTGGGAGAAATGGAATTTTTTGACCGTAACGGAGAGAAAATAACAGGCAGGACCATTAATGACTCATACGATGAACTCGCGGAAAATGCTTTTGACGGGAATGTACTCACCTATTGCCACAGCCGATCATGGATCGGAATGGATTTTGGAAAACCGGTATCGGTGTCCGCTGTACGGTATATCAGCCGAACCGATGGAAACGGAATTTTTGCCGGGCATGAATACGAACTTTTGTATCATGGATCGCACGGGTGGGAGTCTTTCGATATTGTGGAAGCGGACCAAGACAGTATAACCTTCCATAATATCCCCGGTGGTGCTTTATACTGGCTACGCAACTTAACAGAGGGAGTAGAAGAATGTATTCTTACGCATAAGAACGGGAAAAATTATTTCTGGTGATGTTTCAAAGAAAGGAGGTGTTGCAGTTTTCAGTAGAATCAGTGAATCATTTTTATATAATGAAGGCTAACTTTTAAAAAACTTGAAAAATGGAGAAAAAAATCTTAATTTTATGTACGCTTTTTGCGGGCGTTCTGTTTGCGGTTTTTTCGTGCCAACAGATGGAAAGCCGATCTTATGCACCGGATGAATTCCAGGTAGAAGCGCTTTCCGTCGAAGATGCGCGGGCCTATTTCGAAGGGTTTGTTACGGAATTCGAATTAGTTCCGCTCACCACGCACAGTTCACGATCAACGCTGTCGGACGAAACAATAGTAACACCCATGTGGAAAAAAGCCCGGGAGTTTTTACTCGACGGAATTCCTACGATCGAAGTTCCGTATAACCATCGATTCGGGATTAAAAGAAAATTGGGGGATGATACGTTTCTGGACAATCCGAATAAAAGGATTAATACTACCTACAGTTTGGTTATACAGACGCTTCCCGACGGAGAGATTACCCTTTATTCGCTCGCCATTACCTGTAAAGACCGGTTTTTACAAAAACGTAAAAATCATATTTCAAAGGTCTCTTTACAGGCTGTAAGTTCTTTCGATGATTTTTCGGCTGATCTTCGGTTTTATTCCATGAGCGGGGAATATAGGGGCGGATATGCTTACCGGGACGGAAATTACAAAGGTCCGATACTCAGAATGGACGGCGGATGCGATGATTTACCCGGACAAAAGCCGATGACACGGGTAGTGTATTGCCAACCGCATATTCTGATCATCGAAGACTGCTGGTATACGCAGATCATGGACGGTGAACGGGTTGTCGGTGAAACGAAACATTGTACTTATACCGAAACAGAATGGATAGAGAGCTGGGAAGAACCCGATCCGCCCACCGGAGGGGGAGGATCAAACGGATCGGCAACCAAAGCAAAGAAAATTTTTAGAAATGATAATCTTTCCCCGGAGGAATGGGATAAAATCGAAAATATGATTGAACAGATAATTAACGATTGTATGGGCGGCCCACTCTATAATTCCTTAGTGGATTTTATGGGAGGAAGCACCCTTTCGATCGAATTTGATCCTAGTTTTGAAGGAGGAAAGTGGTTGCCCTCGCAAGGTAAAATAATTCTCGGTGATATGAACGGTACAGCCGAAAGTCACGTACTCTTTCACGAGTTATTTCATGTTTATCAAGCGAGCGAATCTGCTTCTCTTATGAATCAAAGCATGATCAATTATGAAGCAGAAGCATTTATTGCTCAATATAAATTCCGACAAAAAATCCCGAACCCAATTCACAATGGAATGATCGTTATTCCAACTTGCCATTGTTAATTCAGACAGGTATTGTTGGAGATCAGATTAATTATAATGGCCAAATAAAAGATTCATCTGAAAGTGGATTAAGTCGTCTTGATATGGTCTTAACTGGCTTCATGGGTAATTTGATGACAAGTCCGGGATATCAAGGTAAGTCTTACAATTTCGATATGATTGGAATGGATAATTTTCAAAATTTTCAAAAAATTGCATTAAACTGCTAATTATGGAAAAGATAAAATTAATTTTAGTTCTAACCTTCTCTTTGTTTTTTATATCATTGGGATATACACAGTCTTATTACCAGGTATCGGGAATTTTGGAAGGAACGGATAGGGCGACAGGGAAAAGTTTTAAGTTAGTCTGCGAGAATAATTTTGGTCAGGTAAGGTTATACAATTTCAATAACAGTTATGTCAGGGTTCCGTGGGAGCGGAAAGATGGACAGCCAATTAGTGAAGAAATTGCTTTCGGTTATGTCAATACTTTTGAAAGTAACGATGATGGAACATTTCAACAAGCGAGAGATATATTTTTGAATAGGCTAACACGAAATAAGCTGGATTTTGTGGGCTATAACTTTCGGACTATTTTATATATTAATTCCAGCACTGGTAAGGTTACTGATGTAGAGTTCATATTTTTAGATTCCTCTCCATTCGCCAATTGGTCACCCGGAACCTATTATGAAATTATGGAAGATTACAAAAATAACATGCCTGCATTTAAAGTTTCCAGCACCGGCAGATTGATGAATTATGTCCTAAGAAGTTGGGTAGAGGAATGGTAGTGCGTAACGTTGGGACCGCTTCGAAAAATATTCGAAGCGGTCTTTCTAATAATTTCAACCAAGACATCATGAAACGATGGATTGTTTTAATACCGGGAATATTCGCTTTTCTTTCTGTTCATTTCTCTTTTGCGCAGATTAGTTACTCTGCTTCCGGAATTCTGGAAGGTATTCATCCACATTCAGGAAAAATCTTTAAACTGGTATGTGAAAACAGGTACGGGCGCGTACGATTATATGACTATGATAATAGATATGTGAATGAACAGTGGGCGCGGAAAGACGGGCAGCCTGTCAGCCAGGAAATAGCTCTCGGATATATCAATACATTTGAAAGTGACAATGACGGTTCTTACCTGGACGCAGTCAATGTATTGAACAGACGATTTACGAGAAGTTCTACAATATTCTTAGGACATCCCTTCAGAACGACTTTATTTATCGATTCTGCTTCGGGAAAAGTGGTTGATGTGGAATTCAGATTTTTAGAATCTGCACCCGTTGCAGACTACGAACCCAGCTTTTTTTACGAAATTATGCAAGATTTTAAAAACGATCTGCCCCCCTTTAAAGTCTCCAGTACGGGAAAATTGATGAATTATGTGATCAGAAGCTGGGTCGAAGAATGGTAATATCGCTGCAGGGGGCCATTGGTCCCCTTTTCCTTTCAACGAACCATTCTCAGTTTCGTGAATATTAGGAATGTTTTCTTTGGCTGATAGTTGCCGTCCGGCTTTGGTTTTAAAATGCTATATTTGTGAGAAAAACCAAACCCCGATACCCGTATGAAAGGAATCGTACTGGCGGGAGGGGCCGGGACAAGGCTCTACCCCATTACCAAAGGAATTTCCAAACAACTGCTCCCCATCTATGATAAACCGATGATCTATTATCCGGTATCGGTGCTGATGCTGGCCGGTATCCGGGAGATTCTCATTATCTCTACTCCGGCCGACCTGCCGGCATTCCGCAGGCTGCTCGGTTCAGGCGAAGAACTTGGTGTGCAGTTCTCCTATGCGGAACAACCCTCTCCTGACGGACTGGCACAGGCCTTTCTGATCGGAGAAGCCTTTATCGGAAATGATTCCGTCGCACTGGTGCTGGGGGATAATATTTTTTATGGACAGGGATTTACCCATATGCTCATGGAAGCCAACAGACGGGCTTCCGAAGAGTGTCTGGCTACCATCTTCGGGTATAGCGTCAATGATGCGGAACGGTACGGGGTTGCCCAGTTGGATGAGCAGGAGAATGTGATCGGAATTGAAGAAAAACCCAAAGTACCGAAATCCAATGTCGCTGTTACCGGGGTGTATTTTTATCCGAATGAAGTGATCAGCGTGGCCAAGAGCATTACACCCTCGGCACGGGGGGAACTCGAAATTACAGATGTGAATAAAGCCTTTATGGTGGAGGGAAAACTTAAAATGAATAAACTCAGCCGGGGATTTGCCTGGTTGGATACCGGAACGCCCGACTCACTGAGCGTGGCCTCCCATTTTATCGAAACCATCGAAACCCGGCAGGGGTTGAAAGTGGCCTGTCTGGAGGAAATTGCCTTCCGGAAAGGGTGGATCAACCGGGAGCAGGTACAAAGGCTGGCACAGCCCATGATCCAGAATCCGTATGGCAAATACCTGATGAAACTCTGAATACGAAAACGCAGGGACCGATGAAGTTAATTGAAACCGAAATACCGGGAGTCGTCATTCTTGAACCGCAACGGTTCGAGGATGAACGGGGGTATTTTTTCGAAAGTTATACCCGGAAGTGGTTCGCTGAAAACGTGTGCGATACCGTGTTTGTGCAGGATAATGAATCGAAGTCGAAGTATGCCGTCATACGCGGGCTGCATTACCAGCTGCCGCCGATGGCCCAGAGCAAACTGGTCCGGGTGATCAGCGGGAAAATACTCGATGTGGCCGTAGATGTACGGGAAGACTCCCCTACCTTCGGACAGCATGCGGCAGTGGAGCTTTCGGGAGAGGATTTTCGGCAACTGTTTATTCCACGGGGATTCGCCCACGGGTTTGCGGTGCTCAGTAAAGAGGCCGTCGTGCAGTATAAATGCGATAATCCTTTTTCGCCGGAGCATGAGGCCTCGATTTTTCACGATGACCCGAAATTGAAGATCAACTGGTTGATCGAACCACGCAAGGTGATTCAATCCCACAAGGATAATTACGCTCCCCAATGGGACGAGGCTCCCAAATTCAGGACCTGTAAAAACCTGTATGAGAAATGATTATCGGGGTGACGGGGGCTAACGGACAATTGGGGTGTTCGCTGAGGAAAATCGCGGCAGATTATCCGCAGCACCGGTTTGTATTTTCCGACCTGCCTCAGACGGATATTACCGACAAGGAAGGGGTAAGCCGGTGGGTGGAACTTCATCGTATCGAATTGATTGTCAATTGTGCGGCATACACTGCTGTCGATAAAGCCGAAAGTGAGCCGGACGCGGCCTGGAAGATTAATGCGCTCGGACCGGCGGTACTCGGGGAAATCTGCGCGGAAAAACTGGTGAAGTTAATCCATATTTCTACCGATTATGTCTTCGACGGGAGAGCGGAAGAACCTTACAAGGAAGACCATCCGACGCATCCGATCGGAGTATATGGAGCTACCAAACAACAGGGAGAGCAAGCCGTCCGGGAAAGCGGGTGCGAGGGTCTGATCATACGGACCTCGTGGCTGTACTCGGAATTCGGACATAATTTTGTGAAGACCATGCTCCGGCTTGGCAGGGAAAAAGACCCGTTGCGGGTTGTGGACGACCAGGTAGGTTCGCCGACTTTCGCGACCTCTCTGGCCAAAGCCGTGATGCAACTGACCGGAATTGCTTTCGACAAGGTCGAGGTATATCATTATTGTGACGACGGGGCGACCAGCTGGTACGATTTTGCCCGGATGATTTTTATACTGTCCGGAAATCCCGTTCCGGTAATTCCGGTCGAATCGAAAGATTATCCTACCCCGGCCGGGCGGCCCGCTTATAGCGTGCTCGATACGGATAAAATAAGAAAAAAAGGTGTCCGGATACCCTTTTGGGCCGACGCGCTGAAAGAATGCCTGAATATATTGAAAAACGAATGAAAAATATTCTTGTTACCGGAGGAGCCGGGTTCATCGGATCGCATGTGGTAAGACGGTTCGTGCACAACTACCCGCAGTATCGTATCCTCAACCTCGATGCACTTACCTATGCCGGCAACCTCGAAAATCTGAGGGACATCGAAAAGGCCGGGAATTATTCCTTTGTAAAAGGCGATATTTCGGATTTCGAATTGGTGAAACACCTGCTTTCCGAATACGGGATCGACACCGTCCTGCACCTGGCCGCCGAAAGTCATGTAGACCGGAGTATCCTGGATCCGTTTTTGTTTGCACGGACCAATGTCATGGGTACGCTTACCCTGTTGCAGGCCGTGAAGGAGGTGTGGAACGGTGACTTTGCCGGCAAATTGTTTTATCATATCTCTACCGATGAAGTCTACGGCAGCCTCAATGCCGGTGATCCGCCGTTTTCCGAACACACCCGGTATGATCCGCATAGCCCATACTCGGCTAGTAAAGCCGCATCGGACCACTTTGTCCGGGCGTTTGGTGATACCTACGGACTACCTGTGGTGGTCACGAATTGTTCCAATAACTATGGACCGTATCAGTTTCCCGAAAAATTGATTCCGCTGTTTATCCATAACATTGTCCATAACCGCCCTTTGCCCGTGTATGGGAAAGGAGAGAATGTGAGGGACTGGCTCTATGTCGGGGATCACGCGGCGGCCATCGACCGGATCGCCCACCGGGGAAAGGTCGGGGAAACCTATACCATCGGCGGACTGAACGAATGGACGAATATCGATCTGATCCGGCTGTTGATCCGGATTACCGACCGGCTCCTGGGGAGGGAAGAGGGTCATAGCGAACAGCTTATCACCTTTGTCGCCGATCGGGCGGGACATGACCAAAGGTATGCCATCGACGCTTCTAAATTACAGGCCGAACTGGGGTGGGAACCCTCCGTTACCTTTGAACAAGGGTTGGAAGAGACGGTAAAATGGTATCTCAGTAATTCCCCGTGGCTCGACCGTGTAACCAGTGGGGAATATCGCGAATATTACCGGAAAATGTACGGGGAGAAAGTATAGGAGAAGGAATAGCCGCTCATCGGAATCTCCCGCACTTGCGGCATGAACGGACCCAGCCACAGAATATACCGGGATTTACCTGTCATCTGGTAAACCGTAAGAAATCCGTCATAAAAAAAAGCCTGACTCACATCAGGCTTTTTCTTGTTGACCCACCAGGATTCGAACCTAGAAAGGCAGAACCAGAATCTGCAGTGTTACCATTACACCATGGGTCACTATTTTAATACAAATATAACGCTTTTTTGTTTGCCGATACAACCCTTTACACAAAAAATAAAACTACCGGCAATAACAAAGGGTGTTTCAACCACCCCCTCGGATGTTTCCACCCCTCTATCGGATGTCTCCACTCTCTTGTTGACCCACCAGGACTCGAACCTGAAACGACAGAACCAAAATCTGCTGTGTTACCATTACACCATGGGTCAATCATGCTCCGAAAAACGAATGCAAATATAGAGAATATTTCTATTTCTGCAAATTTTTGGACGGCTCAAAGAAATTTTTCTTGGACGGGATCACTACAAAATCCTTCAGGTAAAAGGGTTCAAAATAAGCAATATCCACAAAATCAGAGGATTGAAATAAACGTTCTGCGATCGATGACATACCGCGGGCCGAAGGAAGGACCGGGATTTCCCGGACACCCGGATCGGAAATAACCGTTTTTACTTTGGAGGCGCCGTCGCCGAATACCAGAATTTTTTTCCGGAGCAATAGCTCTGAAAATGTCGTTTCATCGAGAATCATAGCCGCGATATCTGACTGAGGAGTTAACGAACAGTCGAATAGCTGGGTGTAGACCTCCATCCGGCGGGCGTCGATCATCGGGCTGAGTAACGTATCCTCCAGTGTGTCTACTTCCAGGATGCCGGCCTGGTAATCTTCCAGAGCCACCTGAGCCAACGCCTGCAGGCTGTTCACGGCAATTAACGGAATATTCAGGCCGTAGCACAAGCCTTTGGCCATCGATACGCCTACCCGCAGCCCCGTGTAAGAACCCGGTCCTATGCCGACCGCCACGGCGTCCAGCCCGGAAGGCTTCATGCCCATCTCCGAGAGTAGTTCATCGACGAAGACACCTAAAAGACGTGCGTGGTTGCGGCCCTCCGTGTTTTCACGCAGGGACAGCAGTTTGCCGTCACGGGACAGGCCCACCGAACAGATTTCGGTGCCCGTTTCAAGGCTTAAGATCAGTGCCATTTTATGCAATTTGGTGCAAAGATAGAAAAAGAGACGGAGTAATAATCATTTATGTTTTCAGCAATCTTTGCAGGGAACTGGCATCCTGTAAATTGACGGTTACGAATTTGTCCTTGTAAAATACCACGTAGTTATTAAATACGCAGGGTAATCCTTGGCTATGTGCAACGTATCTATCTTTATCAGGGATACGGGCACCTTGTTCGCCTGAGCATACTGTTCGACCATTTTGATACTGTGATGGACCTAAGGACACAGCATATCGTAGAAGATCGTCAAATCCTGACTATCGATGGCTGGACGCTTGACATTTTCAGATCTGATACCGGGGTTTATTTCTGGGGCCTGCGGAATTCCGCGCACACCACGGCGGTGGCGATCGCTACATTTAAAGATTCGCTCGTCGGAATTCCCTCCGGGTAGGGAGGAATGAAAATTTTTCGGGTGATGTGTCGGGTTACCGGCGGGCTGATGCCCTTACCCTCGTTACCCATCACGATTACCCCTACCGTGCTGATCCTGGCACTGTACAGGCGTTCGCCGTCCAGAAAAGTGCCGTAGACGGGGATACCCTGACGGCGGGCCTCCTCCAAAACGTGAGGGAGTTCCGTATAGTGTAACCGCACACGGGATATGGCGCCCATTGTAGCCTGAACGACTTTCGGATTGAACGCATCGGCGGTGGTCGGACTGCAATAGATGTTCGTGATGCCGAACCAGTCCGCCAGGCGGATGATCGTACCGACGTTGCCGGGGTCCTGGACATCGTCTAATGCTAATGTCAAGTTTTGAGTAAGGGCGTGGGGATCGAAATCGTACCGGGGAATTTCGACCAATGCCAACACCTTCGACGGGGTTTTCAGGTGGCTGATCCGGTCCATTTCTTTCGCGGAGACGGCGGTAACATCCGCCAAAGCCGGCAAACCGGCGAGCGTTTCCTCCAGGCCGTATACTCCCCTGACCGTCAGCGCGGACTGGAGTAACTCCCCGACCAGTTTCGGACCCTCGGCGACGAATAACCCCGATTCGGCACGGGCCTTTTTGTCGGACAGGCTTTTGATCTGCGCGATCTTAGATTTGGTCAGCATCTGCCTTCGGCGTTAGGGGTACGAATTGTTCAATGATTTTCAGCGATTCAGCCGGTTGCTCGATGAAACCCATGTGGCCCGAATGTTCCAGCCACGCCACCTGCGCTTGCGGGTTTTTGGCGATCACCGCTTCGGCTTTTTCGGTAGGGATCAGCTCGTCATGGCGGCCGAAAATCAAGAGTTCCGGAACGGATAGGTTTTTGAGTACCTCGTTGCGGTCTTTCCGGGCCATCATACCATTGAGGATTGCGATCAGGCCCTCGTCCTCCGTGAGCATGACCTGTAAGGCCGCAGCATCGAGTTCTTCCTCCATCTTTTTGCGGTTCTCGGGAGCGTAGCGTGTCGCCGGGAGCATCCGTGAAAGCATTTCCTTGCGGCCGGAGCGGACGATTTCGATCTCCCGTAGGCGGTTCTTCTTTTTCTCCTCGCTGTCGGCATCGGGCGTGGAATGGAATAACACAATACCCTCCAGACGTTCCGGGTATAGTTCGGCAAAGGCTAAGGCTACGTATCCGCCCATCGAATGGCCAATCAGCGTCGCCTGGGGTATATTCAGTTTATCCAGTAACAATTCTACGATCTCGGCCAGAAACTCCATTGTATGGGTCTCCCCGATTACCTCCGATATCCCGTGGCCCGGCAGATCGAGGCTGATCACCCGGTAACCCGCTTTGCCAAGCTGACCGGCGAATTCGTCCCAGATCTCCAGCGATTCCAGGTAGCCGTGTAACATCCGAGGGGGTGGTTGAAACACCCTTTGTT
>Ga0192241_10214_pt1 | contig 31421 bp, 18 predicted proteins | sample Koala_Koa27_I3_FD_131239 | JGI IMG/M metagenome (GOLD analysis project Ga0192241, IMG submission 131239) | Enriched cells from koala feces incubated with labeled cellulose particles, San Francisco Zoo, California, United States - Koala_Koa2-7_I3 ... | reverse complement strand
AAAGTACCGAACGAATCCAACTGAGGTTTGAAGAACCATTAGCGAGAACCGTAAGGATGAACTGATCTTTGTATTTGTATTCCTTGTTTTTTCCGAAGCGGACCAAATCATACCAACGTTTGAATTCAGCGGCCAATTCCATATCTCGTTCCTCCAAAACAATTTGTAGCATGGAATATTCCGTCTGTTCAGAAAGATTTAAAGCGTATTCCGGCAGATTAACCCGTGATCGAATTAGATTAACGATATCAAGGGCTTCCTGCCAGCCGGATTCTCCTCTCCAAATCAGAGCTTCGGCCTTCATAAGCATCACATCGGCCATACGATAAATAATCAGATTGGCATCACTGGTAAGTCTGGTCGTTCCTTCGGTGGTGCCGATGTATTTCCAAGGGATAGCCCTGTATCCGGTGGCCGGTATTACATATTGGAGACTCCGATAGTTCGTAGATCCGTAGTAAGAAGCTAAATCATCTTGTTCTTGAAGGCGGGAAGTCATCGAGGTGGAGAATTGGTACGTGGTGGTGGATGAGTTGGTGAACAGAGAGGACGGACTGTTTGCCGTCTGGCTGAAAGTACTGGAATCCCAATTCAATTCGAAGATAGATTCATTGCTGTTACCGGCTTCAAACATCTCAAACCATGCACTGCCGTCAGCAACAAAAGCAGGCCGGTAGGGTGATGTGGCATTAAGCAACTCATTCACGTAGAGAATACAGTTGTCATAATCCTCACTCCACAGACAGACGTCTGCCATTAAAGCATAGAGTGCCCAACGGGTAGCACGACCTTTGGTTACCCCCTGCCAGGTAGTACTATTAAACATTTCTTTTGCAGCGCCGGATTGTAAAGCGGTCATAATATCCGATTTAATCTGTGCAATAAGTTCTTCTTCCGAAGATTTCGGGATATTGTACGGCGTAGAATCGTTCACATAAGCAGAAGTGATAAGAGGCACCTCCTTGAAATTGCGTACCAGATAAAAATACATCAAAGCTCGCATAAAATAGGCTTCGGTTTGGTGCGAACGCATGGACTCCACCGTATAAGTCGCATCGATGGTTTGTACTGTAGGCGCGTAATCCAATACCGAATTGGCCATGTTGATTACCTGATAGAATTTATCCCATTTACAGACATTAGCGGTAGCCAGCAGTTGAAAGGTCTGTAATTTTTCTAAATCCATTTTGTCCGAGGGTACATTGGCGGCTATCAAAGATCCTCCGCGAAGTTCACCCCATTGAAGGAGTGTTTCAGTAGTCTGACGCATGTAGTAGTACCCGGCGGCGACCACTTGCTCGACATCTTCCTTGCTTTGCCAGTACATCTCCGTAACCTGCTCGTTGTCAGGAAGGATATCCAGCCAATCGTTACAACTGCTCAAGCCAAGCAGACAAATAATTGATAATATAAAGTATTTTTTCATAGCTTTTTAATTTTAAAAAGAAAGGTTCAGACCACATGAAATGCGAAGAGTGGCAGGGGCAAGTGAACTGTCTTCGGCCAATTTAGTGGCACTCGTAGGGATGGATACTTCCGGATCCTGACCGGTATATTTTGTCCAGGTGAAGAGATTATAACCGGTAACGAATACGTTCAATGAATTAATACCCCAACGTTTGCAAAGGTCTTTTGGGAAATAATAGGTCATGGACAAAGATTTGAGCCTGAAATAAGAAGCATCCTCTACGAAGCGGTCCGATCCCAGGAAATTATACCCTTCCCCATAGAGGGCGCGTGGAATATCCGTATTATCGCCTTCTTGTTTCCATCGACGGAGCGTGGCACGGCTCTGATTGTCTTTGTCGTACATCTTCTCGTTGTTGATACGTGTCCGGTTGATAATTTTTTGTCCGAAACGACCGTGGAAAGTACCGCTTAACTGGACGTCTTTATATCGTACTGCAAATCCTGCCCCTGTAGTAAGAGTTGGCATGTAGTTACCCAGGTAAACGATATCGTATTCGTTAATCACACCGTCATGGTTAATATCCTGATAAATGGCATCACCGGGATAAACCTGAGCAGCAGGACCGTTTTTCATAACGATCGGTTCACCGTTGACGTTATTCATAATATTGCCTTCCGCATCCCTGGCATACGTGGCATCGTGATTCTGGTATACTCCCAGATAACGATACCCGTAAAAAGATCCTAACGGACGTCCCTCTTCCACCAGTACAGCGTAATTACCGTTTCCGAACGAATAGTTTTCCTGAATCATATTGCTCGGAAGCTCTTTCACTTCATTTTTGTTACGGCTTACATTGGCCCAGCCGGATACCCTCCAGGAATTTCTCTGATAGAATACGATATCCGTCCGGAATTCTATCCCGGTATTTAGGATTTTTCCTGAATTATAATATTTTATTCCAGTAAAACCAGTTGTCGAAGGCACAGTAATATCTTTTTGCAGAAGGTCGGAAGTCATTCTGCGGTACCAATCGAAATTGAACCGAACTTTACCAGTCAGGAAACTAAAGTCTGCACCCAAACTCAGATCCTTTGTGGTTTGCCATTGAAGATCGTCCAATTGAATTCTTACAGGAGAAACAGCCCCCATATCCATATAACTTCCTAAAGTACTGTAAGCTCCCATAAAATAGGTCCCATCCGGAGCTTTACCGGATGATCCATAACTTCCCCTTAGTTTGGCTTCATCTAACCAACTGGCTTGTTCCTCCAAAAACGGCTCATTCTGAATGTTCCAGGAAGCCCCGAAACCATAGAAAATCCCCGTTCTTTTGGAGCGACCCATGTGAGAGTTCCCTTCAGCAGTTAAGCTACCCTGAGCTACATACCTCCCTTTAAAAGTATAGTTTACCAAGCCTACGGCAGAATAAGAACGGGCTTCCGAATTGGACGAATCGAAGTCGGCTACACTAGTTCCAATAATCGGGTCGTTTAAACCGGAAGAGGCATTCCCTGCGGTAGCGCCGGCATAGCTGAATTTCTTCACTTGCTTGGTACGGAATACGGCATTGGCGATCAACGTATGATCACCTTCAAAGTTTTTGATGTAAAGCAGTTTATTCTCCGTTTGCAGGGTAAGGGCATCGGACATATTATCCGTACTTTGGTTGGCGTACGGACTTAACCAGATCACTCCGGTAGCTATCTGAGGAAGAAATTTCCTGTTTTTCGTGGAAGATTGATTCAAAGCAACCCATGCGGTATATTTTAGATCGGGAAGAACGTTGTAATCCAGCATAAATTTTACTCTGGCTTCTTTGGACATTGTATTGTTCGTACTTTCATGAACCATTGCGACCGGATTGTAGTTGGAGGCCTTTTTGTTACTTACCCCAAAAACACCTTCATATCCTGCTTCCTGACGGGAAAAATATTTATCCGTCCGTTGACCGGTTTCCGGATCGATCCAATAGGGTGATTTATTGGGCATTTTGCTAAATGCCTCGCTGCGCAAAGTTTCGGTTCCACCATGCCAGGGTTGGTCGTGTTCGGTCTGTGAATAAGAAAAATCCACATCAAATCTTAATCTCTGGGAGAATTTGTATCCGATGCTTAATGTAGTACTAATGGTCTGTTTAGAATTACCGATTGTAGCACCGTCCTCTTTTACGTGACCCAACGAGAAGCGGTAATCCGCTTTATCCCCGCCACCTCGCATAGAAAAGTTGTTGTCGTACGTAAATGCGGGGGTTCTGATGATTTCACTTAACCAATCGGTATCTTGATTGTATTCATTAAAATAAGCCCAATTCTGATCAAAACCGATTTCCGGAGTATTGAATAACAGATCCAGGTAAGACGATCCGGAAAGTCCCTTATAATTGGCACTGTTCCATATCGATTCCTGTATCAGTGCCGTATATTGGTTACCATTGAGCATCGGAATTGTTTTCGGTTCAAACTTGGCAGTGAACTTGGAGGAGAACTGAAAACTGGTCTTACCGGGAGATCCTTTCTTGGTGGTAATTACCAGTACTCCGTTTCCTCCCTGGGAACCCCAGATAGCCGTTGCAGCGGCATCTTTGAGGACCTCGATCGACTCAATGTCGGCCGGCGAAATATTAAGCAGGACACTCAGATCCTCATCATTGGCCGTAGAAAAATCGAATTCGTCGTCAATATCATTGGTGTAGGGAACTCCATTGATTACGATAAGGGGTTCGGAGGAGGTATTCAGTGAACTGGTACCGCGGATACGCATGGAACTCCGTGCTCCCGGGTCACCGCCGCCGGTGATAATGTCCAATCCTCCCAGTGCTCCCTGAAGGGCTTCTTCGATAGACGTAACCGGCGAAGTAGCAATAAGATCTTCCATCATGACTTTTTGGGTCGCGCTAACCTGCTCCCGCTGCGAGATCCCCATGTCGTTGCGGTCGACCCTTCGTCCTACAACCTCCACTTCGTCGATTATTTCAGCGCTGTTTTCCAGATGTACGTTTAGTACCTGTTGTCCGGTATAGGGAAAAGATTTGCTTTCCTTTCCGATGAAAGAGTATACAATCGTAAGATTACGTTCATTACTCGGAACAACCAAGCGATAATTTCCATCCCCCCCGGCAATGGTTCCACCGATGGAACGGTTCTGTGCATTAACAATATTGACATTGGTACCGGGCAACGGCACTCTTCTACCGTTCTCCGTCTCTGTAACGTTCCCTGTAAGAACTGTCTGGGCACATACTGATTCTATACCGAAGAATAGTATGGCTATAACTAAATAGATTTTTATCTTCATACTTAAGTTTTATCCGTTATCAAAGAATACTTTCAATAAAGTGGAAACATCCGTCGCCATATACGAAAGGAAACAGATCATAGTCGGAAATCACTTGTACCGGAATTCCTCCTTCTCTGCATACGCTGATGGAATGACCGCTGTCGAGGTAATCGATGTTAGCGTAATTAAGCGTTGTGTAAGAACCTGTCTGGAAAGAAGAGCCGATATAAGGAAAATCAGCAAACGCGTTATTGAGGCTGGAAATGAAATAGAGTTTCAGATAGTTTTCAAGCTCTTCGACTATAACATCTTCACACTCGAGTTCACCTTCGCTGTTGATCATTCCGCCCTGGATTCCGGGAATCGCGTCCTTTGCCAGTGCGGCATCAATGGCAGCCGTAGTCGGAATAAAAGCTATGGTACGGGGAGAATCTGAAAGGAACGTCAGCGAGCCGTCATCGATCATTTCCGCCGCTTTAAGTAATTGAACAAACCGGTAATAAGGATAACGGGAATCACTCGTCGAACCTAACAGAGTATTTATAGAACCGGTTGCCGCTTCAAAAATGCCATCGGAGGAGCTGTATCGGAAAGCTTGTCCGTTAATCCAAGAGTCTCCGTTATTTAACATTTCGGTAAAGGGTACAAAAGGAGAACCGGTAAAACCCGGATTTAACTGCCGGTTGAAGTTTACGTTGTTCGTCACTTCATTATTTTTAACATACAGGTAATTAAAGGCGTTCTGGGCATTTAAAACACGGGTTTCACCCGGCATTAAAGGGGTTTCTATCTGGGCAGTATGCGTTCGCAGGATATTTAATGAGGTGTTACTGCTTATCTGTCCTTCATCGAACTGCAATTCCCTGATGCCGTTTACTGCATGAAAGTAATATTCACTCTGATTGAAGGTATAGGTGTCGGGCATAAACATAGCGTACGTGGTCACGTCTGACCCGTAAGTTTGCATACTTTCCGAATAGTCCAATACATACATGAAAGCCAGGAGATCCTGATATTTGAAAGCGGGTGCCATTACCGATGAGAAGTACTGGTGGAGTTGAATACTCGGAGCGCCAAAAAGAGTACCGTTCGAACACATGATCCGTGAATCAACGGGAACTTCGTCAGGATTAAACTCTACAACATTATCATATACATCCGTAACATTTCCAGAAATTAAATCTCCAGGAAAAACAATCCCATTAACAGTATGCTTAGCAATCAAATAATACAACGGAACCCTATCGACATCCTGAATCTTCTCGTATCCGCCACCTTTCCAAAAATTTTCGAATACTTCATTTATCATATCGTTAGTTGGGGCAAAAATGCTATAACCATTAGCTGCGTTAAGTTCGAAAAGGGAATATGAACTGGTATACCATTCCAAACCTATGCTGGGCAACGGCGTATGCTCATAGAGAAACAAAGAATCTACCCCTAAGGCCTCACCGTAAGTGGAACTGTAAGAAGCATTGTACGAATAACTGGCAAAGTCATCGTAAAGTTCTGCAAATACAGAGTACTCGGGCTTTTTCTTCAATTCTCCCATGATTGTATTTAGAGGCTCAAGAACCGCATCTATTTCGTAGATATAACCGTTATCGGCCAGAATTTCATAGTTAGTCACCGAGGCATTTGAAACGTTAAATCCTTTATCTCCGGTCCAGGTCGAATGGGGATAGAAATATTCATAGTTGGATTTTGCATCCATGTTTTGGGATTCAAAGAAGAGATAAGAAAAAACCGGGAGGTATTTTTCCTGATGATAGACCGGATAACGAAATTCCGTATCATCGATTTTGACCGTATGAACTTCCGGAAGTTCTTGCGACCGGGTTCTGTGCTTAAAATAACGTCCCGCAAATATTTGTTTTTCTTCTTCCGTAGCTAAATCACCTTCGGGCCGGAAATTGATTAATTTTTCCGTGTTGTAGGAATAATAAAGCAAATGGAAACCGATTAACTTTTTGAGCTCCTCTTGATCCATATCCCCAATGGAGGAATAACCATGGGCTTGCAGATAAGACGAAAATGCATGGTCGTCGGGAGCCATAACGGTAAGGATATTTTTTCCTTCCATTATCGGTTTATATCCCGCCAATTCAATACCTTCCAAAAAGATCGAATAGTTTCCGCGTTCTTCCAGTGTTTCCCATGCGCTTCCCCTCAACCAGTCGGGAACTTCATAATGTTCGTCGAAACGGTCTTTGCACGAGAATAGCATCAAAGGTAGAACCAGAGCTATACAAAATAGCCGAAGTTTTGTAAATGTTATTTTTCTCATATTTGTTGATTAAAATTAATTGATGTTCACAGATGGGTACACCTTCTTGTCCAGGGATTTAGAGCAGGCTTTACCATTAATCGATCCTAGTTATTCAGGTATAAATTCTTAGATTTTTTCAAATCTAAATGGATTGATAATCAGCTTTATGCTGGTTGTCTTTTTTTTGTTTACCACAAAAATTCCGTGGTAAAAAAACGATCAATTATTGAGCGTAACAAAAAACGGATGTATAATAAATATTATACATGGTTGTGGTATGCCATAGAATCTTATAAGAAGCTCTCTTCCGGAGTGGGTATTATTTCGGAGTGGGTATGGTCGAAAGAAGTCCGGAAATTAATTTGTCGCAGAAACTCTTAAAATATATTCAGAGGCTTTGGGTTACCTGAAATAACTTTTTACTGATTGTTTCAATTGTCCCTGAATAGTAAAAGTCCTTTTGTCATAGGCGTGTTTTTAGGTTTGGTGGTTGTTATGGTTTTTTTTAATAGTGGGTCAAGTTGATAATTTTTCTCCTTGCTTGTGGGTATCCCGCGTGGAGAATGGTAAATTCCGTGTTGTAGTTATCGTTGCTTTTTAAGTTCTATAAACAAAAGTACTTTTTTGTTTTTTGAGAAGCAAATTTTTTTAAATCGGATGTTTTTCAAATTCTTCCATCTTTCTCTGAAAATAATTTGGCTGATGATATACCACTGCTTCCTCTTGATTGAAATTATAATATCCTGAAGGTCAGGATATGTATCGGTATTTATTTTTTAAAAGAATATAGAAAACATTAAATTTTAGCCCTAAATTTTAATATTTTTTAATAAAAAGAAAACGAAAGAGTGATTGCGGGCAAGAAAGTGGAAATAATTTTTGGATTTCTTTGTAAAAATTGAGAATGTGGCAATTTTAGATTTGTTTGTTTGTTTTTTAATCCCGTTTTAATACGCAAAAAGAAAGTATATTTCTTTTGTTTATTTACGGTTAGCCCAAAAAGTTGTTTTCCTTTCAAAAATCAAAAATAAAAGATATTTGGTCATTATTTAAATGAAAAATTATTGGATTTAGTTCTTCATTTTTAGTTGAAAAGATAATTTTTCAAAAGGAGAATATCTGATGAAATAGGTTCATTTTGGAATACGAATTATAAAGAGATATCAATTAATTTACAATATTGTATAGTAAGGATTGGTCGGCTTTTACAGTTAACTTCTTCTTTTTCGCTTCTCAATAATTGATCGTTTTTTCAGGTAAAAATTTTTAAATTTTTTCAAATCTAAATGGATTGATAATCAGCTTTATGCTGGTTGTCTTTTTTTTGTTTACCACAAAAATTCCGTGTTAAAAAAACGATCCCAAAAAGAAATTTCCCAGAGGGAATTCCCTCTTTATTTGATCTTCTATCCATTAAATTTTTTACACCATGAAAAAGAAAATTACGAAATACCTAACAGGTATATCTTATGTAGTGTTTGTATTTTCTGCTTGTTCACAGGGGGACACAAGTGCTTTTGATATCATTTATCCGGATCCCGACGACAACGGTAGTCAGTCACCGGGCGAGGAAGATGATGATGAAAATGGTCCGAACGGTCCGAAATTCCCATTTTATGCAGGTGGCGGCTCCATTGCCTTTCCCGGCGCTGAAGGTTTTGGAAAAGAGGCTACGGGAGCAAGAGTAAGTGAAAATAGGACCGTTTGCCGGGTCACAAATTTAAATGCTTCCGGAGAGGGTTCTTTTGCAGAGGCTATCAGCCAGGAGAACCGGGTAATAGTTTTCGATGTTGCCGGTATTATCAATATGAATGGTGGAACATTGGTACTGAAGAGTAATCAAACCATTCTGGGCCAAACTGCTCCCGGTGATGGAATAGTTATCTATAACGGACGTTTAAGTTCCTCCGGCGCCAAGAATCTGATTGTACGTTACCTTCGGGTACGCTTAGGTGCTGCCTATCCGAGTTCGGCGGATACCGGCGGTGCAGCAAGCGGTAATAATCAGATATTTGATCATTGTTCTTTCACCTGGGGCAGGGATGAAAATTTTTCACTGAACAGAGATGGGAAAAATGGCGGGCTGTACAATATTACACTGCAAAATTCTATCATTGGACAAGGATTGCAAAACCACTCATGTGGGGGACTTATTCAAACTAATTTAGATGAAGGCGTAACTCTATTCCGAAATCTTTACATAGACAACGAAAGCCGTAATCCAAAAGTAAAAGGGCTTAATCAATTCGTAAATAACGTAGTGTACAATTGGGGAACCGGAGCAGCTTATAATATGGGAGGCGATTCCGACGGAGATTCCGAAACTACCATTGAGAATAATTATTTTATCGTCGGCTTGAGTGAGCAATTTAAAGGTTATGGCATCGGTACCGGTATTGTGGTGGAGTATGAGCGGTTCAGTCCGGCACGGCCGTTTACCGGAGGTGCCGGTAAGGGGGATTTCAGATCCTATTGTGTGGGCAATTACTATGATAATAATAAAAACGGAGTATTGGACGGTATCGAATTAACCCAAACGAACTGGAGTCAATACTGTAGCGCTACTCCCATTTTTCAAAGTTCCCGCAAAGAGTTATTCCCGGTAATTACGAGTGCTACCAATGCAACAAGAGCGTATGAATGGATTGTAGATCATGTCGGCGCCACATTGCCGGCACGTGATCAGGTAGATGCTTTTTTGATCGACGAATTGACCTCCCTGGGAACCAAAGGAATTATTATTCGTAATGAGACGCTCACAGAACAATTCCCATTGGGCGGACCGGGTCATTTACAGTCCGGGACACCTTTATCAGATAGTGACGGAGATGGGATACCTGATTTTTTTGAAGATATCTGGGGATTGGATAAGAACGATCCTACGGATGCTGTCAAAATCGCAAATAACGGTTATATGAATATCGAAAATTACGCCCTTTCACTGGAATTCCCGGATGATTATAAAAAATAAATCAATCATTGACAGCATGAGAAAATTAGCAATTAAACGAATCTGGTTGGTAGTTCTACCATTCTTATTTTTTTCCTGTAAAGACCGTTTCGATGAACATTTTGAAGTCCCCGAATGGTTGAAGGGAAGTGCATGGGAAGTTCTGGAGAACGACGGTAATTATACTATTTTTTAGAAGGTGTCGACTTAGCCGGCTATAAACCTATTTTGAAAGGAAAAACATTGGTTACGGTAATGGCCCCTGATGACGAGTCTTTTCGTACCTTCTTAAAGGCTAATAATTATTCGTCTATCAGTGACATGGAAGCGGACGAACTGAAAAAATTGATTGGTTTTCATTTGATGTATTACTCTTACAACAAGGAGAAACTAATCAATTTCCGACCAGAAGGAGATCAGGCTACGGAAGAAGAAAAAATTTCAAAAGCCGGATTGTATTATAAGCACCGAACCAGAAGTTTCGATGCTCCGAATTGGGTAAATTATTCCCTCATAATTGAAGATGAACAAGAGCCTGAAAATTCTTATGAAGAAGAATTTACTGTGATGGTTTATCACCAGGAAAGATTCTTACCTGTTTTTTCCCATCTTTTTTTTCAGACTAAAAATATCGATGCCAAAACCAATTATGAATATTTCTATCCGAATTCAACCTGGAATGGCGGTGAGGGATTTAATGTCTCTAATGCCTCGGTAAAAGAGTATCAGATCCTGGCTGACAATGGATATATTTATGCGATCGATGCTGTTCTGGAGCCGCTTAATACAATTTTTGAAGAGTTAAAAAGACGGAGTGAATATTCGACTTTCACCCAGCTTTATGATAATAATGCGGTGTATGAATACAACGAGGGGTACAGCCGGACATACGGCTCCACATACGGAGTGGATTCTCTTTTCCTGCACGCCCACAGCAACGGCCTTCCTAATATAGCTCTGGAGTGGTATAATCCATCATACTACTCTTTTAGTGAAAACACGGAAAAAGCGTACAGTGTATTTGCTCCATCGAACCAAGCATTAGAGCGCTTTTATAATGAATATTGGGCAGAAGGCGGTTATACCTCGGTGAGTGATGTGGAACAGGTAATTATGAATTACCTGCTTAACCAGTATGTTTACTCGAATTCGATTGTCTTTCCGGAAGAGTTGATCAACGGAGATATAACGGATATCTACGGGAATGTTTTTAAGGTTGATCCGTCTTCCATTGACCAGGATTCCAGGATCATGTGTGTGAATGGAACTCTTTACGGAATAGATCGCCTGGAAATGCCGCCTTTGTATGGATCGGTAATGGGACCGGCTTTCAAATATAAAAATTTTCTAAATTACCTGTATGTTTTATCTTACTCCGGCGCAGCCTCCACATACGGTTCTCCGATCTCCAGGTACATTATGTTCATGCCGGAAAATGCCACGATGGAAGCGAGTGGTTATTTTGTGAGATCATACCTGACCGGGAATTATTTACAGTACCAGCCCGAAGGAGAATGGGTTACGGTGGGAAGTTCAACTTCATTGGACATTATAAGAACCCATACGGTTCAAAGCGATCATACTATATCTCCGGATAAAACACAGGTATTGGAAACCCAAACTACGTTTAATTATTTATTTATCAAGGATAATCAGGTAACTTCCAATGCCCTATTCAATGAACAGCTTTCTCCCGAATATTCCAGCTCACCGTTTGTTCCTATTATGGAGTTGTTTGATAATGGAAATTCTTGGAGTAATGGACAGGCTTTTTCGTATAGTTCGGAGAACGGTATGTTTACTTCCGAATCGTCTTCGGGTTTAAAGTATTTGCTGGCTGCTACCAATGATCACCGTTATCCTTTTTACGGTTTTACGGAATTGATGTGTAATGCAAATTTACTTTCCGGAACGACGATTCCGTTCTTATTGACAGCTAACCGTTTTGTCTGTTTCATTCCCACCACCGCGGCCATTACCTCAGCTCTGGCAAACGATGAAATACCGGGTGTCACCGGCGGAAATTTCAGTAGTAACGGTACGTTGGAAGGTCAGGTAGATGCAGAGAAACTGAGAAGTTATTTACAAAATTATTTCCTGACGACAACCGATAATACGATATCCTATTACCCCTATATTGGTTCCGCCTTTCCTAATGGGACATACACCACTGCAGCTGGCGGCAATCTGATATATACGGCGACCGGTAATTCCATCAGTATTGGTTTGCCGGAGGGGAAAACAGTCCAGGTTGATCCTACTTACGATTACTTTCCGTTTGCATTCAACGATGGTTGTTTCCATTTTGTTGATAGTGTTCTTTGATAACAGATAAAACTTAACTATGAAGATAAAAACCTTTATCCTTTTCGCTGTATTGTTTCTGGGGGCAGAGACATTATTGGCACAAATAGTCCTTACCGGAAATGTTACGGAAACTGTTGACGGTAAGAGTGTTCCGTTGCCCGGTGCAAATGTGAGCATCGTGAATGCACAGAACCGTTCTTTGGGCGGAACCATTGCAGGCGGCGATGGAAACTACCGTTTGGTAATACCCGGTAATGAGAGGAACCTCACGCTGATCTATTCTTTTATTGGTATGGCCACCAAAGAAATACCTTACACCGGTCAGCAGGTACAAAATGTCAAACTGGACCCCAGCGCCGAGGCCATCGAAGAAGTGGAAGTATATGGTCGTCGGATTGAACGTAACGACATGGGAATCTCGCAACGGGAAATGGTAAATACTACTCAAAAAGTCAATATGGAGGATCTGATTGCCACATCACCGGTTACTTCTATTGAAGAAGCGCTTCAGGGGGCATTGGGAGGATTGGACATCGTGACCGGTGGAGGTGATCCGGGGGCCAGAAGCTCCATGCGTATCCGTGGTACCAGTACGTTGAACGCCTCGGCAGAACCGTTGATCGTCATTAACGGGGTTCCTTATAATGTGGATATCGACGACGATTTCGACTTTTCAACGGCCAACGATGAGGACTTGAGTGTTTTGCTCAGTATTTCTCCTGCGGATATAGAATCCATCGAAGTGCTGAAAGATGCCGCCGCTACTGCTATTTGGGGATCAAAAGGGGGAAATGGTGTGTTGTTGATTACTACAAAAAAAGGTGCGAAAGGCAGAACAACGTTCAATTTCTCTTCCAAATTTACGGCGAAGTTCGAGCCGTCTACCATTCCCATGTTGAAGGGGGATGAATATACCTCTCTGATTTCGGAGGCGATCTGGAACAGCGCCAATTATAACGGACTGAATTCACTTACCTACTTGCAATATTTATTCAACACGCCTGAAATAGGTTATGATCCGGAATGGACGTATTTCAACGAATATAACCAGGATACCGATTGGTTGAAGGAAATACGTAAAACACCTGCCTTTACTTACGACAACAGCTTTTCTATGAGCGGTGGAGGGGATAAGGCCAATTATTTATTCTCTTTATCCCACGTCAGTGAAGATGGTACGACCATCGGAACCAATAAAGAGACGATAAATACCAGATTGTGGATTCAGTATGATTTTTCCAAAAAACTCTCTTTCGATACCGAATTTTCTTATTCCAACGCTCAGACTACTGCGAGCTGGAATGCCGGAAACGAAACATTACGCTCGGAAGCGTTCAGTAAGATGCCCAATAAATCTCCGTATTACATCGATCCGGATACCGGCGAGCGTACCGACAAGTACTTTTCCCGTCAGGAGCTCAGCAGTATAGAGGGAGAATTTACGGTGAATAAAAGTCAAAAGAAAGCTTCCAACTACAATCCGGTCGCTATGGCCAAAGAGAGTTTTAATGAAAATACAAAACAGGAAGCCCGTATTAAATTCAATCTGAAATACCTGATTCTTCCCGGTTTTACCTATCAGGCTTACGTAAATATGCACGCTTCAACCAATAAAAACCGCAAGTTTCTTCCCCAGTCAGCTACCGGTGTAGTTTGGGCGAGTCCGTATGCCAACCAAAGCACCGACGCTCTTTCGAATGCACTGACTTTATCCACGGAAAATAAGCTGACGTTGTTTAAAGATTGGAACGGAGATCATACGTTAATTGCAAACGGTATATTCCGGACCAGTCAAACGGTTAAATCCAGCTACGGCAGTGTTACTTACGGAAATGCTTCATCCGGTCTTTCCGATCCGATCGTCGGAACTTCGGTAGCCGACGACGGGGCCGCCTCCTCGGATTCGGAGAACCACAACTACCAGGGGGTGGGGATGGTAAACTATACGTATAAGGGCAGGTACGTGGCTCAGGCGAGTCTGACCGTAGAAGGGAACTCTGCCATGGGACGTTCGAAAAGAACGGCTTATTTTCCCGGATTCGGTTTGTCCTGGAATATTCAGAATGAGCCTTTCTTCGAAGAGAAAGCGCTCTGGTTGGATGAAGCAAAAATCCGTGCCAGTTACGGTACCAGTGGCAAATCACCCGACGGGACTTATTATTTAGGGGCCTACCGGGCATTAGGAGTTTCCTATATGGATATGGCAGCTGTAATTCCGGACCGAATGCAGTTGAATAACCTGAAATGGGAAACATCCAGGGAAATAAACCTCGGTTTCGATTTCGCTGTACAGAGAAATAAATTCCGTTTTACGTTCGACTGGTACCGGAAAATCACCTCCGATCTCCTTCAAAAAGATATAACCATTCCTTCCACCACCGGATTTGGCAAGATCAAGTATTATAATTCCGGGGAAGTACTGAACACGGGGTTGGAGTTTCGGGCTGATGTGGTGTTCTATCAAAGTAAAGACTGGAGAATATCCGGCTGGGGAAATATCAGCCGAAACAAAAATGAAATCAGGGAACTTCCTACTAACATGCAGCAAGAGCAATACTCCTTTTCTAACGGTGAATATGCTCTGATCATTGAACAAGGACGCCCGGTCGGATCATTCTACGGTTATCGTTATGAGGGGGTTTATCAAAATCATAATGCCACCTATGCCAGAGATGCGGAGGGTAATATTATGAATGATGTAAACGGGATTCCGATCATCATGCGAAACGGAACGGCGACCGCTTTTCCGGGAGATGCAAAATACCAGGATATTAATTTCGACGGAGTGATCAATGAATACGATATCGTTTACCTGGGTAATTACATGCCTACCATTACAACTGATGCAAATTTGGCCGTCAGATACAGGAACCTGACTGTTTCGGCCCGTTTCCACGGACGTTTCGGACAAAAAGCCGTGAACGAAACCCGTATGAAAAACGAAGCCATGTACAACATCAATAATCAGAGCCGGGCGACCTTACGCCGGTGGAGAAATGAAGGGGACGATACCGATATTCCCCGGGCTCTTTTTAATCTTGGGTTTAACTACCTGGGCTCGGACCGCTTTGTAGAAGATACCTCGTATTTCCGACTGCAATCGGTTTCCCTCAACTACAATTTTCCGACCGAACTGTGTAACCGATGGGGAATTAATCGGATGAGCGTATTTTTAACCGGTTACAATCTACTTACCTGGACCAAATACACCGGTCAGGATCCCGAAATTTCAATCCCGTCCGACGTGAAAAAAATTGCCAGAGACACCGCTCTGACACCGGCATCCATGCGGGTTTCCTGCGGACTAAACCTCACTTTCTAAATTTTAAAGGAGCATGAAAAAATTCATTATCATATTATTCTCTTCCTGTCTGCTGTTCGGAAGCTGCAACGAGTGGCTAGATATACTCCCCAAAAATGAGCAGGTGACGGAGAACTACTGGCAAACTAAAGAAGACGTGGAGCAAATCTTAGCTTCTGCATACCATTATATGCGTGAAACGACCGATCTGTTAGTCTATTGGGGTGAATTGCGGGGAGGGTCCATGTATTCTCAATACTTGGTTGAGGGGGCAAAACTGCAGAATTTTGTTCTGCTTCCCTCTTCTTCTTACTGTACATGGGCTCCTTTTTACCAAGTGATCAGCCTGGCTAATTCCGTATTGGACTACGCCGATATAGCCCAGCAAAATGATGATGCTTACTCCGTAGAAGCTATGCGATCCCATAAAACGGAAGCTTACTTTATGCGTTCGTTGATGTATTTCTATTTGGTTCGGAATTTCAAAGAAGTGCCCCTCATTCTGAACGCGTATGTCGATGATTCGGCTCCTTATAAAGTGGCTAAATCGACAGAAGAGTAGATTCTGGAACAGATAAAAACAGACCTGAAGCGGGCTATCGACAGTGGTGCGGCGAAGGAGTTTTTTGAGCATAACAATTGGAAAGGAGCCACAAAAGGGAGGGCTACCCGTTGGGCCATCTATGCTTTGATGGCCGATGTTTGTCTCTGGTCCGAAGATTATGACGGATGTATAGAGTATGCTGATTTGTTGCTCAATACCACCTCCCCTTACCGACCGGCTTTTATGACCGATGGAAATCAATGGTTTTCGATCTTTGAAATTGGGAATTCCAATGAATCTATTTTTGAATTGAATTGGGATGCTTCCATGGAGCAAACCTCGAACAATCCGTCTCAATGGATGAGCGCGACTATTGCTTCTCCCCTCCGCTTCACTCCTGCAATGGTGGAGCGGCTGGTTGCAGATAGAATACAAGCGGAGAATTCCGGAAATGTACCGATGCGAGGAGAATACTCCAATTATTTTCTGATCGATGACCTGGGTTTATCCTGGAAATATATTGGAACTTCGGTGGCCGAAACGTATAGAACGGGAGGCGATGCTAACCTGATTATTTACCGGATGGCGGAAATTCTGTTGATGAAAGCGGAAGCATATATCTGGAAAGGGGAATCTACCTGGCAAGAGGCTCTTGATTTGATTAACCAGGTACGCGCCCGTGCCCATGTACCTTTATTGGCTCCTGCACTGTCAGAAGAAACTGAAGAATCCATGTTGAAATATGTTCTTCATGAGAGGGACATGGAATTGGCCGGAGAGCTTAAACGCTGGTACGATCTTGTACGCTATGGAAAGAGTCAGGGTTACCGGTATAAAGCGGATTTCATCACTATGATCCTTGAAAATAACGCGACGGCGAATCCCAGCTGGCTCCGTTCTGTACTTAAGAATGAGTATGCATGGTATCTTCCGGTCAACCAGTCGGAATTGGATGTCAATGAATTGCTGGAGCAAAATCCATATTATACAACCACCCAATAAGATTACACGCATGAAAAAATTGATGAGATTATACGCATGGATGCTTATCGCCCTATGCGCCTGCAACGATCCGTACGCAGATACAACTTACCAGGTCTATGATGTCAATCCCATTGGGACCTACCTGAGTTCCCATCCGGATGATTTTTCCGAGTGGGTGGAAGTACTCAAATATGCGGATTTATACAATGCCATTAATCAGGCTTCGGAAGCGTTCACTGCTTTTGTTCCTGATAATGAAGCGATGAAGCAGTATTATCAGGCAAAAAATGTAAGTTCCATCGAAGGACTGGGGAAGGAATTTGCTGTGGAACTGGCTAAATTTCATATCATACACGATTCGATCAATATCGATACTTTTTTGGCCGGTGGAAAATTGGAAACCCGAACTCTTTCAGACGATAATCTCAGTGTATCGTTCAATGAAGATGAGGGTGAGGGAGGAATTAATTCTGTTTACATCAACAACGAAGCGCTGGTGAAGCCTCCGGTTGAGGCCATCGAAACCTCCAACGGATTCATTTACGTTCTTAAAGGGGTTCTGAGCCCGCTTGTGGAATCGGTTTACGAACGCATCGAGCAATCGGCAGGGGATTATTCCATTTTTAAAGAGATTCTGGATCTGACTCAGTGGAGTGACAGCCTGAATACGATTTATGACCAGATCCGACAATCGGACGGGACTTATTTGTCGCAAAAAAGGAATTATACCTTACTGGCGGTATCGGACCAGTCTTTCAAAAAAAGTGGTATATACTCTGTGAATGATTTGATTACCCGGCTAAATGCAAAAAGTGATTACACGGATAAGAATAATGAATTATTTCTTTATACGGCTTATCATATCATAGCAGGAAGTTATTCTTTATTGGAACTGAAACAATTCCAAACCGCTTCCAAAATAAAATTAATCACTACGCTGTCTGAGAATGTACTGCAAATTACTGAAGAAGAACACAATAAAGAATACTACCTTAACTACGACGGCGGAGAGGACAAACGGGCACAATTTATTGATGCGGCTTCCGATGTGTCGGCTAAAAACGGTATGGTTCATCAAGTGGATGCTTATCTGCCTGTTTGGGAGTCGGTGATTCCTGTCGAAGTTATCTTTGATGTGACCGATTATCCCGAAGTGGCGGATTGGGTGAACACTTACGGACCAACTCTGGGAGCCGGCGAATTGGCCTATCAAACCTCCCCGAGCAAAGCCGGCGGTGAAGGTTATATAACCATAACTCAGGTTAACTGTTACGATGTTTATTATCCGAATCCGTGTAACCAGGGTTCTTATCCTGCCGGAATTCAATATCGGACCGGTAGAGAAGACAGTGACTGGTCCAATTTAATGTATCACGACCATATGATTATCAACGTTGGAACCAACGGTTACGTTGAAATGACGACTCCGGCTATCATACAGGGAAAATATAAGGTTATCCTTCATGTTAGCTATGCGACATCCCAACTCTTCATCCTTCGGCAGACGAGCGGTAGTAATGGGGGAGAAATGCGCTTTACTTTCGATCCGAATACGGATAATGAAATCTCCATTACAGGAAAACCCTATACTACTTACCCGGATAATGGCACTTCAAGTGGTCCCGCATTGGGAAGACACAGTTGGGTTATGTTCAACGAATTGGATTTCGCTAAAACGGGAACTCACCGCTTCCGGATTACCGTGTTGGATCCTGCAGCCAGTGTATCGACGGTAAACTATCGCCTGGGCATAGATTATATTCAGTTCGTACCGATCACGGACGAAGAACCGATGGAGGAATAATTTCAAAAATAAACACACAAAACCATGAAAAACTTTAAAAATATAGGGACGGCAGTCTTGCTGTTTGGTTTTCTGTTTTCTTCCTGTTCCGACGAATGGGACAAACATTACAGCCAAAAGGAACAGGAAGTGGATACGGAAAACCTGATCGTATTGGATGATTACCTGCTTCAATTCATGCGATCCGAACCTGACTACAGCGCTCAGTATGAATTGATGGAGCAGACCGGTGTGATCCAGACCATGGAAAACCGGGAACAGGTATTTACCCTTCTTACCGTACCGAATGGTATATTCGACCCGACCATCGACCAGGATCAGGTTTATGTGGCCCAATCCTTTCTTACGGATTTGATGTTCTCGCCGTCCAATATTTCGGACGGACAACGGATCCTGATGTGGAACGGTAAGTATTTGGAAATTACAATAGACCAGCACGGAGGTATTTCCTTCAACGGAACAAGAGTTACGAAGATTATTAAGCTTAACGATTCCTACATCTATGAATTGGAAGAGATGGTGTTTAGCCCTCGCTCTTTAATAGAAGTAATTGAAAATCTGAGCGATGAATATTCGATGTTCAGAGATTCGGTTTTGGTGCGGAACGTTAAAACGTTCGATAAAGAAAACAGTCTTCCGATTGGCGTGGATCCTACCGGAAATACCGTCTACGATACTGTTTGGATCACCACGAACCCTTATTTTGCAGAAGCGAGCCATAAAACCAATATTTTTTCAGAAGGAATAAATGTCACCATGCTTATTCCTTCGAACGAATTGGTGCAGGCATCCTGGGATAGAGCCGAAGCTGAACTTGCCGCCTGGAATATTACGGATCATCACGAGGCTTTACCGGATAGTGTTTTAAAACAATGGTTCTTCCGGGCTGCATTTTTTCCTACAAAACTGACACGGGAAGATTTTGTGGAGGATCAGGATCTAAAATCCATTTTTGGAGAACAATGGAGGACGTCGGTACAGAAAGTCAACCATGATCAACCGATTGAAATGAGTAATGGTGTGGCTTATTACGTGACTGAATTGAAAACGCCCAAAAATGTGATGATATGGCGTTTGAAAGACTATTTCCGGCATTATATGCGACTTAGTGCCGAGCAAAAGGAACAATATGCGTGGTACTGCGATAATTTGACAGATCCGACGTTGTGGACAAACAGAATGGAGCCGTATATGTAGGCTGGCCCGGAGTGTTTCCAGATATTAAATACGAAAATCTTGATTTTAAGATTGTGGACAAGACCGTAACAACGCCGCCTATATACGAATTTGAATTTCAAGCTTTCAATATGTTGTTTTCCCCGGATGATAAAGTTGTTTCTGTGGAGCCCTACCTGATTCCTCCCGGAGAGTATAATCTTTTCTTCGGTTTTGATCAGGGTATGAAACACGATATGGAAATTTATGTCAATGGAAAGCTTCATTATACCTTAACCGCTTCCAATTACAATACTTTCCATTATGACCGTAATGGCAGTAAACAACCTTATGGGTTTATCCAGAGCCTGGCGACCGGAAAAGATAAAGCCGCTTATCGGAAAAGCGGCGGATCTACCGGTAAAATAATTTTCGAAGGAGAGGAGGCGGTGCCTTTGGTTTTCAGATTCGTTACAACGAGTTTGCAGGGCAGCGGTCATGCGCCTACTTTCCACCATTGGAACCTGGAACCTACTGAGAATTGTTATTAATCCTGGAAAAAAGAATATGAAAAAGATAAAAGCGATAGTAATCACTTTATTCCTCCTTTTGTTCGCCTGGAGCGCCGTTGCACAGGAAAAGCGTACAATTACCGGTAAAATTCTCTCAGACCATAATACACCTGTTTCCGGTGCTATTGTCTCCATACAGGGCGCTCAGGATGTGGTTGCTTCCGACGACGGAACTTTCTCCATTGAGGTGGAATCACACATCGATGAAATATCATTTTGGGCGGTCGGATTTTATTCGGTATCTCAGGTGATAAACAACCGGAGTGAATTAACTGTTGTTATGGTGCCGGATGATACCTATAAGTACAACGAGTCGTTAGTATTACCCTTTCGGATCGAGCAAACCGCTGACCGAAAAACAGCCGCCACAAATATTTCGAAAGAAAATTTCAAATTGGGTGGCCTTTCCATAGATCAGGCCTTGGCCGGACAGGTCGCCGGGTTAAGGGTTACTCCGAACGGCGGTATGCCCGGAGAAGGGAGTTACATAAACCTTCGGGGTCTGAGGTCGTTTGTCGGTCAAAACGCTCCGTTAATCGTGATAAACGGGGTACCGCATATGCCAGATGATCGTGAATCTCCGTTAATTAACGGATTGACCCGTAATATCTTCCAGGGATATAATATTATGGACATTCAGAATATTACCGTTCTGAAAGGTGCGGAAGCATCCCTGTACGGGTCCATGGGTTCCAATGGCGTAATTCTGATCGAAACCGACGGTGCTCCGTCCGATGACCTGGAGACAAAAATCTCTTTCTACGGACAGTATGGCGTTAACTGGAACAATAAAAGAATGCCGTTGCTCAATGGGGCCGATTATAAGTCTTACCTTTCTGAAGTCGGATTGGACTATTTTGATACCATGGAAGCCTTTTTTAGTGCTTTCCCTTTCCTCAACGCTCCGGATAATATTTACTATTATCTGTATAAACACGACACGGACTGGCAGGAAAATCTTTATCGGAAAAGTTTCGTGACTGATAATCTTTTTCGGGTTGAAGGGGGAGACGCCGTTGCAAAATATGATCTTTCTTTGGGGTACATGCTGGAAAACGGCATTTTGGAAAGTACCAAAACCCAACGGTACCAGACACAGTTGAATACCAATGTCTTTATCAGCAAGGACGTCGAATTGTTCGCAACTATTGGACTTGCTTATCTCAATGGTAATTACCAGGAACAAGGGATGACCGAACAGACCAATCCCGTTTTAGCTGCCTATAAGCAGTCACCTGTTTTAAGTCCCTACGGGCAGGACAATGACGGTAATATTATGCCTACCTACCGGAGTTATTATTATGGAAGAAATACAAACATGGATTTTGCCGCCAGCAATCCACTGGCCATTATCCACACCCTGGATGCCTATAACCGGCAATATGACGTTAACATTCGTGCGGGTTTGAATTTTACCGTTACCCCCGATCTTATGCTTTCCGGAACAATCGGGTTATACTACAATTACAACTATGAGAGCTTATTCATTCCCGGATTGACCGATATGACGATTGTTCCTCTCAACACTCCTTATGGAGATGCCTTTAATACGGTGAAAAAAGGAATTGCCGAAACCACCAACTGGTTTTATCAAATCAATGGCCGGTACAAAAAAACCTTTAACCGTGTGCATAAATTAAACGCGCTGGCAGGTATGCAAATTTTTATGACAAAAAATGAATACGATGCCGGAGTCGGCTACAATACGGCTAGCGATTTCTATCAAACACTTGGCAGTTCGGGAGTAATCGGACGACATTTTCACGGATACCTGGAAAAATGGAACTGGCTGAATTTCTACGGACATGCTGATTATACGCATAACGATATGGTAGCGGCATCGGTCAACCTGGGTGTCGACGGAGCATCCTCCCAGGGTAAAAATGCCAATACTTTCCAGGCCTATCCTTCTGTGGGGATCACCTGGTTGGGGAAAGGATGGATGCCCCTCAGCAATTCCACATGGGTGAACCGCTTTAACGTTCGGGCGGAATACGGATTGACAGGAAACAGCCGATTCTCATCTAATTACGGCAAGTATCACTATACTTCGAATCCTTTCCAGATGATATCTGGAATCGTTAAATCGAATATATCGAACACCTATCTTAAGCCGGAAAAAAATACTCAACTCAATGTCGGTCTTGATGTAAGTTTATTATACAACAGATTGGACATATCTTTGGATTATTATAATAGCCAGGCTAGCAATGTAATTATTGATTATCCGCTTTCTTCGATCTTCGGTACGGCTCCGTACTATAGTAATTCCGCTAAAATAGAGAATAAGGGTATGGAACTTTCCGTGCGGGGATCTTTGGTCCGGTTACCCGATTTCGAATGGATAGTGGGTGGAAATATTGCCGCCAATAAAAATAAATTAAAATCGTTAGGGGGTGGATTGGATCAAATTGTATTTGAAATCGACGATGATGTGAAAATGGTCTCGAAAGTCGGAGAATCGTTGTATCAATTTTATGGGTATAAATCCGAAGGTGTTTTTAAAACTGATAATGATGCTACTCAGGCAGGGCTTATAAACCGATATGGAAGGGAGTTTCAGGCCGGAGATATTCATTTTGAAGATCAAAACGGTGATCACCGGATCGATGATAAGGACCGGGTTCATTTGGGAAACGCTTCTCCCAGATATTTCGGTGGCTTTTATACACAATTTCAATATAAAAATTTTTCCTTGGCAGCCGAGTTCACTTATTCTAAGGGTAACAAAGCTTACAATGCAGTACGCAGATTTTTGGAATCGGGATCTACCGTAGGTAACCAGAGTGTCAATATGGCCAATCGTTGGTCACTCGAAGGCCAGCAAACGGATGTACCCCGCGTTCAATGGGGTGACCCGTTGGGAAACAGTGATTTCTCTTCCCGCTGGATTGAGGATGCTTCTTACTTTAGAATGAAAAATATAACACTGAGTTATCGATTTAACCGGAAGGTATTGAATTTCATTCATTCGGGTACCTTGTACATCACAGCCGAAAATCTCTGGACGGAAACCAAATACCTCGGACTGGACCCTGAATTCTCTTATTCCAATCAGGATTTCATCCAAGGTATCGATTATGCGAAAGTGATGCAACCTAAATCAATTAAATTTGGCTTAAACCTGAATTTCTAAGAACATGAAAAATATTAGTTTTAAATACTTGACAGCAGCTCTTTTACTACTAACCCTTAGCGGATGTACCGATTTCTTTACTGTCAATACCGACAATGTGTTGGATTATGATGATTATATCGATGAGGAATCGGAAATGTATGCCGGATTTTTAGGGATTGTAACTCAGATACAAGCCATCGGTGATAAAAGTATCTACCTTACCGATACACGGGCGGAACTGCTCGAACCGACCCGTAATGCACCTTCGGAATTGTATGCATTATACCAATACCAACAAGACTTAACGGGTAATTCCTATGCCGACCCTGCTCCGTATTACGATATCATCATTTCATGCAATGATTATTTGCTGAATATGTACAAATACAAGCAAAATACTCCCTCGAGTGTAATCAATAAAACGCATTACCAAGGGTTAATCGGTTCTACCGTCCGCGTCAAAGCCTGGGTGTATCTTACATTGGCTAAAATATATGGAGAAGCCGTTTGGTTCGATGATCCGTTGAGGGAAAACAAAGATATTTCCCAGTTTGAACTATTGGATTTCGATCAAGTGATCCAAAAATGCATCGAACTCCTGGATAACGGATTTGCCGGTGTCAGTTCGCAGGCAGACTGGAACTGGAATGAATATCTCGATCCGAATTCTTCCAACAGTTGGGATGAATATTACAGCTGGGATTTTATGGCTCCGGAATATTATGCACTGTACAGTGAACTTGCATTATGGGCAGATGATTTTCAAACAGCTGCTAATCTGGTGCTTAATGCCCTTAATAATGCTTATTATTCTAATAGATCCAGTGGCCCGTCTTCGACGCGAAACTACCTGAGAAACCAAAGTTATAAAGGTAAATATAATTCTGAATTCTGGGGTTATACGATTCCATACCGTCCCGAATGTGTATCGGTAATTCTATATAATTACTCGAAAAATCAAACAAACGGTTTGAAGAAGCATTTCTCTCGGGTTGCACCCAATCAATATATGTTGGCTCCCAGTGAAGCAGGTATGGCTCGATTTAGCGATGATGATTTTGGAAATTTAGGAATTCTGGATGCTGACCCGCGGGGTAAAATCACATTTACAGATAATAAAGACGGTTATCCATACATTAATAAATACCCGGCCGCACGAGCCGAGGTATCGAGCAGTGGAAGAGCTGCATCTTTAACCTATTAGGATGATATGTGTATCTACATTTACCGCGGAGCAGACTTGTACTTCATGCTGATCGAAGCAATGAACGGATTGGGAAGGTTCGATGTGGTCGAGGCATTGATGAATCCTGGAGTGGGAGGTACTTTTCCTCAGGGGAATGTACAGTTCGATGGCTTTACTGACTACTGGACACGGGTTACCCCCAATGGTACAACTACTTATCCGGACGAAGGAATACGGTCCGTATGGACCGGTTTGGGTTACAGAACCATGGCCAGCGATAAAGAACATAACGATATGGAAATTTTGAAAGAAATGATGTTGGAATTTGCCGTTGAAGGGAAAACATTACCTCACATGATTCGTATGGCTCGCAGATACGGTAATGATAATATAATTGCAGATCTTGTTTGCCCCAAATACAGTAATCCGGAAGAAATCCGGAGTCGAATTTTAGACAAAGGGTATTTTATCAAATGGAATTACGGATTGGAATAGTATTTATTCCTGATCTGATTCAATTTTGCCGGAGTATGCGTTCCATCTAACATTCATTTCATTTTTGTCCAGGAATATGTCTTTGCCATCTCCTGGACAAATTCTTTTAATATTGCCAGGTAAAATAAATCGTACGGATTGGAGGTGCTATTTTACTATCTACTTTCGTCAAAAAAGGCTGTCCCGCGGGACAGCCTTTTCGTTTCTAATCACATATTCTACAGATGATCCTCGATATTCCAGACAAAAGCACGGGTTCCCTGTTCCTCGGTTTTCGAATCGAGTTTACGAAGTGTCTCCAGAAGAGGTTGCACCTTTTCATCAGGGACGATGGTCAGGATCGAGGAATTCATCGAGGGCCAGGTATGCGTTCCCATGTGTGGTTCGCCTTTGACCGACCCGCGTCCTACGGTGAGGTCCCATTTGGTATAGCCTCGGATATGCAGGCGGCTTAGAATGGCGTCCATAGCCTCGGTCAGGGCCTGGTTATAGCTTATAAATACGGCTTTCATGATCTTTTTCAATTAATCGTCCAACATAGCTTGTGTTTGCAGTTCCAGTTTACGCTGGCGTTTGAGCCTTCCCGAACCGAACAGCGAGTACATTACCGGGATAACCACCAGGGTCAGGATCGTCGAGAAGGTCAAACCTCCGATTACGGCGATACCCATCGGTTTCCAGATTTCGGAACCTTCACCGCTGCCGATAGCCAGCGGAACCATACCGAGGATAGTCGTGAGCGAGGTCATCAATACCGGACGCAGACGCGATTTACCGGCGGCGATCACCGATTGGTTCAGCGCCATGCCGCGTTCGCGCAGCAGATTGGTAAAGTCCACCATCACGATACCGTTCTTCACTACGATACCCACCAGCATAATAGCCCCGATCATTGCGATTACACTCATCGACGTTCCGGTTAGCCACAACGCGAGGAATACCCCGGTAAAGGCGAACGGCAGGGAGAACATGATGATGAACGGCATCCGGAACGATTCGAACTGGGTCGCCATCACGATATAAACCAGAATCACGATCAGCAGCAGCAGCGTCATCATATCCTGCATCGTTTCCTGCATGTCTTCGAACGAACCTCCGATCTCGATATAAATATCGTCCGGAATATCGAGCTGCGCGATCATTTCCTGGATCGGCGCCGTTACATCCGACATAGCCGCCCCGGCAAGTGTGACATCCACGGAGATTACCCGCTGACGGTTTTCACGTTCGATGGTCGGCGGAGCGAATTCTTCGACAATCGTGCCCACTTCCCGCAGTTTGATGGCATGACCCGCGCTGTTATATAAAGTGATGTTCTCTACAGCGTCCAGGCTGGTCCGGAATTCTTCTCCGTATCGCACAATGATATCGTATTCATCGCCGTCTTCCCGGTATTTCGAAGCCGTCAATCCATTGATGCGGTTACGGACATACACCGAAGCCGTAGCCGTGTTCAAACCATAAGAAGCCAGTTTCTCGCGGTCGAAAATCACCCGGTACTCCGGACGCATTTCATCCCGGCTGAGTTGTACGTCGGCCGTACCCGGAATTTCCCGGATTTGATCCCGCAGCGTCCGGGCTATTTCGTCCGTTACGTCGAAGTCGTAACCAAAAATTTTCACCTGGATGTCCACTTCCGAACTACCCATACCGGTACTCCCGGCAGTTACCGTATAGTCGACGATTTCCGCAAATTCATCGAGGTCTTCCCGCATCAATTCGCTTAAATCGAAGATCGTTCGATCCCGCTCATCCCGTGGAACCAGCCGCATCGTATAGTTAATAATGTGTGTACCGGTCGTTTGCATGGCCGCGAACGTATTATTGGAACTCGGCGTACCGGTACTGGTCGACATCACATGGATTTCCGGGTATTTGGTCCGCCAGATCGAGTCGATCTGCCGGGCGATCTTCATCGAATATTCCACACTCACCCCTTGTTCCAGCTCGATGGAGGCCGAAAGACGGCTGTCATCCGTTTTGGGGAAGAAGTCGAACGGGGTTCCCATGAAAAGGAAAATACTACTGAAGAAAATCCCTGCTGCCAGGATCAATACTACCGCCCGGTGGCGCACGGCCCAGGTGAGGATATTGGCGTATACTTTATCCAGCCAGTCGAGGAATTTCTCGATCGGTTTGAAGATGATGCCGATTCCTTTATACTGTTTCTGCTGGCCCGGTTTTTCCTGTTTGAGCATCAGCGAGGTAAGCATCGGCGTAAGGGATATCGCAGCCACAGTCGAAACGCAGGTTACGATGGTCACGATCCAACCGAGTTCCTTAAACATAATACCGGCCATACCGGAAAGCAGCGTAAGCGGCATAAACACGGCTACGATCACCAGCGTAGTGGCGATAACGGCCAGCCACACTTCATTGGTCCCGTAGATCGATGCTTCGCGCGGAGAACTCCCGCGTTCCATGTGCTTGGTAATGTTTTCGAGTACCACAATGGCATCGTCCACCACCATCCCGATTGCGATCGAGAGCGAACTGAGCGAAATGATGTTCAGCGTACTTCCCGTAGCAAACAGGTAGATAAAGGCGGTAATGAGTGAAATCGGAATGGTCAGCACGATGATGAACGTCGCCCTCCATTTGCCGAGGAAGAAAAGTACCACCAGCATAACGAAGATAAAGGCGTACAACACCGTTTCACTCAGGCTGTTAATACTGTTTATGATCGATTCCGAGGTGTCGTATACCACGCCCAGTTCTACATCGGAGGGCAGGGAAGCCTGCAGGGCGGGAATCATATCGTTGACCGAGTTGGCGATCTGCACGGAATTGGCTCCGGATTGTTTCTGGATAATGATACGCACCCCTTCCTTGCCGTTAATCCGCTCGTCGAGGGTTACCTTTTCCAGGGTATCGCGGATTTCCGCTATCTCGCGCAGGTAGATCGGCCGGCCGCCGTGATCGGCTACCACGATGCTCCGCAGTTCATCGCTGCTTTTCATCTCGCCGATCGCGCGGATATTGATCGTTTGCTGGCCGATATCGATGGTTCCTCCCGGAGTATCGAGGTTTTCGTAGCCGATGATCGATCCGAGCTGTTCCACCGAGAGGTTATACGCCTCCAGTTTCCGGGGATCGACATTGACCTGAATCTCGCGCACGGGCGATCCCATCAGGCTGACCGCACCCACACCGTTGATCCGGTTAAGTGGGTTCACCACCTTCTCGTCCAGGATTTTATTCAGCGCTGGGTAGCTTTCGTCCGCTGTGGCGTACAGTACCTGCACCGGAATCATACTGGAGCTGAATTTGAATACCTCCGGGTCATCGACCTCGTCGGGCAGCAGACTCTGCACACGCCCGACCACATCCCGGATATCGTTGACCGCTTCGGTAATATCGCTTCCCCATTCCAGTTCGATGGTGATTACTGAAATATCATCGGAAGATTTAGAGGTTATTTTTTTCAGGTTTTCCACCGTATTGAGGTTATCCTCCAAAATACGGGAAACGTTCGTTTCAATATCCGCAGCATTGGCTCCCTGGTAAGTCGTCATAACCATGACGGTCGGGAGGTCCATCTTCGGATACATATCGACCGCCAGGTTCCGCAGGGAGAATATCCCCAGGATAATGATCCCGGCAAAGATCAATATGGTCGATATGGGTTTCCTTACGGAACTTTCAAATATCTTCATAACAGATTTTTTCTACAATAAATAATCACACACACCGATCCTTATTCCCGGGTAATCTCCACCTGCGTTCCGTCGAGTAGCTTTTGGGCTCCGGCGATCACGATTTGCTCACCGTCTCTCACTCCGGATTCGATCACCACATAATTGCCCACCTGACGGCCCACGCGCAGGGTACGGCGGCGTGCTATCCCGTTTTCTACCACAAATCCGTAGCGTTCGTTCGATCCGATTTGTTTCTGTACGGCGATATCCGGAACCACGATTTGTTCCGCCTCACCGAAATTGAGCGATACGCGGCTAAACATTCCCGGCCGCAGTTTGCGGTTGCCGTTGGGAATGGTAATTTCGGTGGTAAACGTACGGGTAGCGGCGTCTACCGACGGGTGGATCAACGATACTTTTCCTTCGAAAGTTTCACCTGGATAAACGTCCAGTTTGATTTCCACCGGCATACCCACTTTAACTTGCGGGAAATAGGCTTCCGAAATATTGACCTGGACTTTTACGCGGTCGATCTGCATCACCGTAAGGATCGGGCCGTTGGCTCCGTACAAATCACCCGGATCGTAATTGCGTTCGGTCACCACACCGCTCACCGGAGAGGCCAGTACGGTATTTTCCAGGAGATTATCGTAAGCTACCTGTGATGCCTGCACCTGCGTTTCCAACTGATCCAGCGTCTGTTTAGATATTCCTCCCTGTTGATAAAGGGTCTGGTAACGCTGTAAATCGGTTTTCAGATTCTCCAGCTGTACCTGCGACTGGAGCAGCGAACTTTTGTCCAGTTCCACCAGCACCTGTCCCTTGGAAACCTGCGAGCCGACGTCGGCGTTGATTTTCTGAATACGCAGGGCCAGAGACGGACTGATATTATTCTCCGTAAAGGGCAGAATCGTACCGGTAAATTCTTCGGTCTGGGCTACGGTCCGTGTACCTACCGTCTCCACTTTCACCAGGTTACGAACCGTTTCCACTTCGGCGGTTGTTTGGGTCTTCGAACCGCCCGAACCGCAGCTTACGGCCAGAAGGGCCAATGAAGCGAGGGCTGTACCTTTAACCATCATGCTTGTTTTCATACTCTTCACTATTCTTATTTTTATTTGACTTTCTTAATTCTCCCGGCCTATGATTTTGTCGTAGTCGGCCTGCGCGCTGACATAGTCGTAGATCGATTGCGAATAATTCAGGTCGGCCTGCAGCAGCGCCATCTGCGCGCTGTTCAGTTCGACGATCGTTCCTGCTCCCACGTCGTAGCGGGTCTTGGAGATGTTGTAACCCTTTTGCGCCTGTTGTTTGGTCGCTTCGTTGGCGACCATTTGTTTGCGGGCGTTGTCCACATTGCTCAGCGCCGTCTGCGCTTCTACATTGAGCGACTGCTCGGTGTAATCCCGCTGCAGGATCAGTTGCCGTTGGGTGGTTTTGATCTGTCTCTCTTTATTCTTGTTGGTAAACCCGGCGAAAATAGGTACGTTGAGCTGCAGTCCGGCGGTGGAATATCCCAACCACTGGTAATGCGCGATATTCAGTTTTTCGTTCTGCGAGAGTACCGAATAGTTTATGAATCCCGACAGCGAAGGCATGCGGGCCGCCCGTTGCAGTTCCAGCTGTTTTTGCAGAAGATCGCCCTGAATATCCAGCAGCCTCAGATCCGAGTTATCCGTCAGGTCTACCGACCCGTCGAACGAAGAAGTGACGTAGCTTTTGAAGTCGTACAGGTCTTCTTTCATATCCAGATAGGTGTCCAGCGGCAGGGAAAGCAGCATGTTCATCATCAACCGGGCGATTTTAATGCTGTTTTCGGTCTGGTACTGGGTGGGGTAGAGGTTACTCAGCTGTACCTCAGCCGTAATCAGGTCGTATTCCGATACGATGCCCTGTTCAAACTGGTTCCGGGTATCGTTTACCACGGTTTGCGCGTAATCGATATTCTGCTTAATTACATCCAGCGAACTTTCCGCCAGCAAAATCCCGTAATAATTCTTCTTGATCTGGTTGGCCAGCGTGATTTTATTCTGCCGGGCCTGTTCCACGGCGTTCAGAATCTGAATCTGGGTCAACTGCAGATTCTTATAAATGGTCGGCATAAACAGCGGCATGGTCAGCGAAAAACCGCCGGTCACGCTGTTGCGCAGACCCACTTCGACAGGCGCGCTTTCCCCGCTCTCTTCGTCGCCGCTGCCGCCCAGCGCTCCCCAGTCGGGCTGCATCTCCGGCGGAATATTGGCAAACAGCGGATAGAGGCTTTCCCCGATCATGCTGCCGATATTGAACCCGTCGCCCATAAACATTTTCTGTTTCTGGATGTTATAAGTATAATCCCCGCTTCCCGAGATATTCGGCAGCAGGTTGCCGGCCGCTTCCCTGCGCGCGTATTCCATCCGTTGAATTTC
>Ga0192241_10210_pt1 | contig 31910 bp, 32 predicted proteins | sample Koala_Koa27_I3_FD_131239 | JGI IMG/M metagenome (GOLD analysis project Ga0192241, IMG submission 131239) | Enriched cells from koala feces incubated with labeled cellulose particles, San Francisco Zoo, California, United States - Koala_Koa2-7_I3 ... | reverse complement strand
TAATAATCCTGATTTTTATGATGCATTTAAAAATAGTGTTTGTGGGGATGAGTTATTTTTTCAAACTATAATAATGAATTCTTCTTTTTCAAAATCAATAATACCATCTGGTATTATGTTTGTAGATTGGACTGATAAAGGATCTCATCCAAGAATTTTACAAAATGAGGATTTTGATGAGTTACTGAATATTAGTAGATCATATTTATTTGCTAGAAAGTTTTCTATCTCATTAGACTTTCAAAAGTATGAAGATAAATTCTTGCGACATTAATATTTTATATCCTTAGTTCATATGGAATTGACTAGTTCTTCGCATAAGATAGCTAAAAGTATTATTTGGAGTGGAATAGAACGTCTGTCTGTTCAGGGTATTCAGTTTGTATTGACAATAATTCTCGCTAGGCTGGTATTACCTTCTGACTATGGACTGGTTGCTTTGCTAACAGTTTTTTTTGGTGATTGCACAAGTTTTTGTTGATAGTGGTTTTACTATGGCATTGATTCAGAAACAAAATCCTACGGAGAAGGATTTTTCGACTGCTTTTTATTTTAATATAATAACAGGTGCTATAATATACTTGGTCTTGTTCTTTTCAGCAAAGTATATTGCTTTATTTTTTGAGGAACCGCAACTAGAACTTATAGCAAAAGTCGTCTTTTTGAATATTATAATAAGTTCATTCGCGGTTGTTCGACGGGCTAAACTGACGATTGCACTTAATTTTAAATTACAAACAATTGCATCTCTTTTTACTGTTATTATCAGTGGTGTAGGTGGTGTCTATTTAGCTTATAATGGGTATAATGTTTGGGCGTTAGTTTTCCAAACCTTGGTGAATAACGCATTGAATATTGGATGCTTATGGATTTTAGTAAAATGGGTTCCTATTCTTTCTTTTTCTTGGGAGTCTTTTAGGCAATTGTTTATGTTTGGCTCAAAACTATTATTAGCTGGTATAATTTCCAGTTTATACAATCAATTATATACCATAGTAGTGGGAAAGAAGTTCTCCACTACAAATTTGGGATATTATAACCGTGCCAGTTCTTTCGCTGGTTGGTTCTCTGTAAATTTGTCGACTATCATTGATCGTGCTTTGTTTCCTGTGCTATGTTCCATAAAAGACGATGAAGAAGAATTGGAAAAGAAATTTCTATTTTATATGCGAATGGCTTCATTTTTTATATTTCCTCTAATGTTAGGAATTATTGCTCTTGCCGAACCAATAGTAGTTTGTCTTTTTAGGGAAAAATGGTTGCCGATAGTCCCCCTTTTGAGAATTCTGTGCCTAGCCTATATGTGGAATCCTGTTATGTTAATGAATAGTAATTTTTTGGCAGTGAAAGGGCGTACAGATATGCAACTGAAAGGAGAGTTTCTTAAAAAAATAGCTGCCTTTGTTATATTGTTTATAACTTTTTCTTTTGGTTTGGAAGTTGTTTGCTTTGGTTTGATAGTTTATTCTTTTATAGATATGTATGTAACAATCCGGTTTGTGAGTAAGGTATCTCATTTGTCATTGACTAATGAATTAAAGTCAATTATGCCTGTTTTCCTTTTGTCCGTTGGTGTAGCAATTATAATATGGGGAAGCACAGAATTATTATGGAGTTCGTATTATGGTAAATTGATAGGAGGCATTATACTTGGGGGGATAACTTATGCCGTTTTTGCAAGGATTTTTTCATTTGTTGAATTACAGTTCTTATTGAAATTTGTCAGATTAAAAATAAGGAAAATATAATATTTGATGATTGTTTATGAAAATAGCTGTATTGTATATAGGTATAGGAAGGTATAAAGTGTTTTGGCCTGACTTTTATCGTTCATGTGAGAAATATTTTTTGCCAAATGATTCTAAAGAGTACTTTTTGTTTACTGATCAATTTGATGAATTGAAACCTGATAATGTGAGAGAATATTTTCAGGAGGATTTGGGCTGGCCTGGAAATACATTGTTTCGTTTTCAGATATTTTTAAAATACAAGGAAGAACTGGATACCTTTGATTTTATTTATTTCTTTAATGGTAATACTCTATTTCTTGACACCATTAGTGAAGAAGAAATTATTCCAAATGAATCTGAAGGATATTTGGTTGTATTATCGTGGCATATATATGATTCTGTTTCCAATACAAAATACCCTTATGAAAGGAATTGCAAATCTGCAGCTTACATACCGAAGGGTGAAGGTACTCATTATTATCAAGGTGGATTGAATGGTGGACGCTCAAAAGAATATTTGGAATTGATGGAGCAATGTGACAAGCAAATAATAGAGGATAATAAAAATGGAATAGTGGCTTCTCATCATGATGAATCTCATTTGAATAAATATTTGTTAGGTAGGAACGTTAAGCTTCTTTCTACAGAATACGGATGTCCGGAAGAATGGGAAGAGTCGAATTTTAGCAAGGTTGCATTTCAATCTAAACATAAATATTTCGGTACAGAGATGGATAAAGTCAAGAAAGGTAACATTTATACATTTATTTATTTGAAAATAAAAAAAATATTTAATCTACATGAGTGAACTTCATAGTAAGGTCATAGTTATAGTGGCATTAGCTCGGGATTGTGCTACACAACTATCAGGCAATATAAAAAGAATAGAGGTCTTAAGAACCTTCTTTTCTCGGTCTTATGTAATTATAGTAGAAAATGATAGTATAGATGGTACAAAAGAGATATTAGAAGATTGGCGGAAAAAATCTTCTAATGTACATATCGTTTCTAATAATTATAATACAATAACAACGCCAAGTAAAAAGAATGATGTGGTGCCAGGCATGTCATTTTCTCGAATAGAAAAAATGGTCTATTATAGAAATTTGTATCTTGATACTTTAGAATCCATTGCTGATTCTATTGACTATTTAATGGTGATAGATATAGATATTGATTCATTTTCAATAAATGGAATATTGAAAAGTATACAAAATGCTCCTAATAATTGGGGAGGTTTATTTGCAAATGGTAAAGCCAAGGTCGTTTTAGGAAAAATACCTATAGCAAATTGTTATTATGATAGCTATGCTTTTGTTCCTATAGGCAAAAATGCTTTTATGTTGCCTAATAATTTTGTATTGAATAGAAGACAATATATACATTTTCATCTTCCTTTTCATAGATATCTTCTTTGTCAATCGGCTTTTTGTGGTATAGGTATTTATAAATATAGGTTAATAAAAGGGAAGCGATATATAGTGCAAAAAAATACTTTGTCTAATTCAAGTAAATTAGAAAGTATATGTGAGCATGTCCCTTTTAATCTATCGCTGGTAAATAAAGGATATTGTAATTATATATCGAAGTATATGTGTGTCAGCTATAATGAAAAAATGAATTTTATGTATTTTGCTGCAAGCTTTATGCCTTCTTTTTTATTTAGTATATATCATTACTTAAAAAAGCATCTATTTAATGAAACAAAAAAGAAATAAGGAAGTGATTCTTTTCCAAGGAGGTTTGGGTAATCAAATGTTTCAATATGCTTTTTATTTGGCAAAAAAACAGCATAACGAAAATGTTGAATGTGAAAGTGGTCTTTTGAAATTATATAATCATCATAATGGATATGAATTGCAGAAACTGTTCGGAATTGAAATATCTTCGAGTCTAAAGTATTTGTATTTATTTAGATTCTTGGATAAATTGACACATGCAAATAAATTCTTAAACCTTATTTCTTATTTATTTGATGTGTTTTTAATAAAAGATACTATTCCGTCTTTGTTTATACCTCAATGTTTAAAATTACATTCCGGCTTAGTTCTATATTGTGGGTTTTGGCAAACAGAAAAGTATTTTCTCGATATAGAACATGAAGTTCGAGAGGCTTTTACTTTCAATCCTAAGTTGTTGTCACAACAGACTAAACAATTTGAAGTTCAGATAAGAAATACTAATAGTGTATCTGTTCATATTAGGCGAGGTGATTTTTTAACACGGGAAAATATTTTTTTTGTATGGTAATATCTGTTGTCTAGATTATTATAAGAAAGCTATAGAGAAAATGGTTGGTATTGTACCTTTGTCTCGCTTTTTCGTTTTTTCGAATGATGTGGATTGGTGTAAGAAGCATTTGGAATTCTGTAATCCCATTTATGTTGACTGTAATAAAAGGGAAGATTCTTGGCAGGATATGTATCTGATGAGCCAATGTAAACACAATATTATAGCAAATAGTAGCTTTAGTTGGTGGGGAGCATGGTTAAATAAGAATCCTCAAAAGGTAGTCATATCTCCTTCTAAATTTATGAATCAAGGCTTGAGTCAGGATAATATTTCAAAGTCTTGGATAAAGATATAATTTGAGATAGAATGATTAAAAATCAATCAAGGTCGCTGATAAATAAAATCTTGGTCATAAGTGTGTTTATTATATATCTATTGGGAAGTGTTCCATTAATATTGGTGGATATTTATAATAAGCGGAAATATGCTTTTATATTGCTTGCCATTTTCATGGGATTATGGGCTATGCTATATTATCCATTTGGTGACCAATATCGGTATTTTAATGATTTTGAAAGGTATTTCTACTTGGATTTTAATGAGGCATTTTTATTTAATATAGCATCTGAATTTAGCCTTTATACTATTAATCTTATCGATTATTTTTTATTTGAATATTCAAAGGCAGGACTACATTTTGAAGGATTTAGATTTTTGCTTGTATTTATAGCCTATTTGTTGACGTTTCATGTCCATTGGAACATTGATTCTGAATATTTCCTTTCAAAAAAGGAATCTTTTTATCTGTTTATTGTACTCTTTTTATTAGTTCCTTTCTTTTGGATATGCTTTGGTTTTAGGACCGGTTTTGGAACTTGTCTTGTTATGTATGGTGTATATTGGTTATTTTATAGAAACAAAAAATGTGGATGGCTGGCAATAGTGTTGGCATGTTTGGTGCATTTTATGTTTTTACTTATTGCTATAATTCTTTTATTTTCTGTAAAGAAAAGATTTGCACGCTTTTCTTTAATACGAATTTCTTTTTATGTGATCTTGGGGTATATTGCATTTTTATTTTTGTTGAAACTGGATTTCCCTTTTTTTCAATTGATTGTAGACTCATATGTATATGGTGATTATGGAAGGGAGTATCATTGGACTTCTTTAACGATTGGTCTGTTTTTGCTTCACACTTTTCCTTGTTTGATTTTATTATATGCTTTTTTTGTATAAGAGCGGATAGTTGCATTAGACGTTTTTTAAACAGTTGGCTTATTTGGCTTCTTCTGCTTTTTCCTTACCAAACCTTGTTTGATAGATATGTGGTTGCGCTTATTCCTATTTTAGGACTTTATGTATTGCTGAATGTGAGAGGATTTAGCTTTATTTTTCGCCGTAAGTTCATATGTGCATTGATAATGTCTTTATTATTGCTCTCTTTAGAACCTTATTTGCTTTATTCCAAAGCCTATCAGATAGGATATCAGAGAAAAATATTATATATGTCTTTGCCTCAATTGTTAAGACATAAATATGAGATGAAGGATGTTGATAAATATGTAGATTTAGATGGAGATTTTAAAAAGTGATGGGACACCTTTAATTAGTGTCGTTCTTCCTGTATATAATGCAGAACGAACAATAGCAGAAGCTATAGATAGTATATTGAATCAGTCATATACTAATTTTGAGTTGATTATTTTTAATGATGGTTCCTCTGATTCTTCGGATAGAATAATTCGGTCATATTCAGATAGAAGAATAAGATACGTAGTAAATGAGAGTAATAAAGGGCTAATATATACATTGAATGAAGGTATTAAAATGTCACATGGTAAATATATTGCAAGAATGGATGCTGACGACATATCTTTCCCAGAGCGATTTATGAAGCAAATTGCGATTCTCGAAAATAATCCTAATGTTATAGTTTGTGGAACACTAATAGAATATTTTGGCGAGGAACTGAAATGCATTTCTCCTTTATTCCCTTGCACTTCTAATGAAAATAAAGAAAGACTTTTATTGGAAGTTTGCTTCGCACACCCTACGGTGATGATTCGCCATAGCATATTTGGAGATTTTAATATTTTATACAATGAAAATTATGTGAGTTCTGAAGATTATAAATTGTGGATTGATATTTCAGATTGTGGTGATTTCTATAATATTCAAGAAAAATTATTGAAATATCGTGTTTCTAATAGTCAAATTAGTAATAGGGCAAAACCAAATCAGATTAAAAATTCTGTAAAGTGCCGAAGGGAATATTTAAGAAAAATACTAGGAGAAGATATAGATCTTCCCTTGCAAATTAATTTCTCAACAATTCATAGAATGCGACGGTATGCGGGGCGGAATAAATATTTGCTTCCAATTTTATATATGTCACTTGATAAGTATAATATAGTATCATTTCTTTTATTCTTAGTTTCTTTGGATTGGCTAGACTTTGAATTATCTTTAAATATGAGAATCCTAGCTCGTTTTTTTATACGTAAATCTTCATTATTATGAAACGGAAAATATTGCATATATTATCTCGTTGCGAAGGTGGTGTGAATACTGTATTGCGGGATATAATATTAGGAACTGTTGATGATTATGAAATAACTGTTCTTATAATTGGGGCTTATAGTGCTTTAAATATACAAGTAAGTGAAAAAATTAAAATCATAAGTTTAAATAAGAAAAACGTATTTAGTTGGGCTGTTATATATGAGCTGTTTAGCAATGTAGGGAAAAATGATATTATTCATGTTCATTTGTTCCCTACGTTATATTTATGCGCTTTTGTACACCTGTTTTTTCCAAACAAACAATTTGTTTATACAGAACATGCCTCCTATAATAATAGACGTTCTTGTAAATTACTCCGTATTATTGAAATTCCAGTTTATAAATTGTATGATCATATTATTGCTGTATCTGACTCATGCAAACGAAATCTTGAAAAATGGTTATGTTATAAGGTTAACGTGCAGACTATATATAATGGTATAGATATTAAAAATATAAATGTAAAATATAATTTTGATTTTAGGTCTGTTGGGATTACTTCTAAATATATAATAACCATGGTCGCTAGGCTTAGTAATGATAAGGATTTTGTAACCTTAATCAAGGGAATGTCTTTTTTAGATTCAGATTATCATTGCGTATTAGTTGGTGATGGGGATTTAAAAGAAAAGATAACAGAGGATATTAAATATTATGCGGTGTCAGATAGAATAACTCTTTTGGGATATAGAACAGATGTATACGAGACATTAGCTGCATCTACATTATCTGTACTTTCAAGTTTTGCAGAGGGGCTGGGCTTAGTTATTTTAGAAAGTTTGGCTGTAAGTACACCCTGTTTGGGATCAAATGTAGATGGAATAAAAGATATATTGCCTAAGTCTTATTTGTTTGAATGCGGAAATAGTTGTGAGTTAGCTGAACTAATAATAAAAGTATCTAAGGAGGAACTTGCTAGACAATCTTATTTTGATATATTAGAAAGATATGATTTGAAAAATATGATTGAGGGTTATAAAAAGATATATGGATAAATGTTTTTAATATATTGGTGCTTAATTTTTTTACATCTAGTATTGTGTCATACAGCTTTAGACCTGTTGTTATAACCTCCAAATAATAAGTATAATATATAATTTGCACGTTTTTTTTATGCTTTATCTCGGAACAGAAGTCTATCAGTGGGCAAGGGCGGCAACTATATAGAAACGGACTATGCTAAATATTGCCTGCCCGATGGTACGCACAATACGGTACTGTCCTTCGGATTTGAAACGTTCCGTCAAGGCTTTTGGAAAGCTGAGGTATTATTTGTTTAAAGGTAAATAGCGTTTCTGTTTTATGAATAAAACTGTTTCTGTCATTATGCCTGTGTATAATGCAGAAAGGTATCTGGATTCAGCCATACGATCTGTATTGGCTCAGACCTATAAAGATTGGGAGTTGATTGTGATTGATGATTGTTCTACGGATTCATCTATATCTATAGTTAGAAATTATGCAGAACATGATAACCGGATTCATCTTTTCCAAACAGGGCGGCCTTCCGGTTCACCAGTAGAACCGCGTAATGTAGGAGTAAAGGCAGCGAAAGGGCGCTATATAGCATTTCTAGATAGTGATGATATTTGGCTTCCCAATAAATTGGAAGAACAACTTCCTCTTTTTGAAGATGGCAATGTGGGGATAGTTTTTTCTAATTATGAGAAAATGACAGAAGACGGGTTGCGTTCAAATCGGATCATTTATGCTCCCCCAAAAACGGATTACAGGGAATTGCTTAAAGGTAATGTGATAGGAAATGTGACTGGTATCTATGATACCCATAAGATAGGAAAAGTATTTTTCCGTCCGATTCATCATGAAGACTATGTGTTGTGGCTTGCCATTTTGAAAAAAGGATATATGGCACAGAATACGAATACGGTAACTGCTTTGTACAGGTTGAGAAGGCAATCGGTTTCATCCAATAAGCTGCGGACGTTTGTTTGGCAGTGGAATATTTATGTCAATGTGGAGTCTGTTAATTATTTCAAGGCTGTATGTCTCATGGGATGTTATGTGTATAAAGCTTTTCAGAAAGCTTTGAAATGAAAGATAGTAAGTGTTTGTCATAAGAAGGAAGAATTTATGATTGAGAATATAAGTATAGCAGATATGTCAGACGAAGACAAAATAGGTTTGGCAAGTGAACTTATTGCTGGACTCTCCAAAAGTAAGTTAGAATATTTTCAGAAAATATTTAAAGGGAATGAAAGGGATGAACTTCCTTCTATGAAAGAAATACAAGCAGAAGTGGATGCTGTAAGACAGCAACTCAATGAAAAACAAAAAAGAAGTTAGAATTAATCAACAACATGGAACAACAGACTTGTACGTTCATCCCTGACGGAATGAACGCCTTTCAGCGTAGTGTCAAGCGGATAGGAGATTGCTTGATAGCCTTTGTGGCGCTTATCGTTTTCTCTCCTCTGTTTTTGTACTGTTATATTGCTGTGAAACGCGAAGATGGAGGCCCTACCATCTTCAAACAAGAACGGATAGGACGTTTCGGACAGCCTTTTTATATTTATAAATTCCGGAGTATGCGGCTGGATGCGGAGAAGAATGGTCCGGCTTTGTACAAAGGACATGGTGCAGATCCCCGTTTGACAAGAATAGGCAAGTTTCTTCGTGAACATCATCTAGACGAGCTTCCCCAACTGTGGAATGTATTCATTGGTGATATGTCTTTCATCGGCCCGCGTCCCGAACGGAAGTTTTACATTGACCAAATAATGGAACACGATTCGCGCTATAGGTTCTTGTATCAGATACGTCCCGGAGTCACTTCGTATGCTACTCTTTACAATGGTTATACGGATACGATGGAGAAAATGCTCCGCCGCCTCCGTTATGACCTGTTCTATTTGGAACACCGTTCTTGGTTTTTTGATTTTAAAATTCTAGTAAAGACCTTTCTTTATATTGCCTTCGGCAAGAAATTCTGATGATAATTCCTCCTTTCCGCCTCTATCATTTTGCAGTAAAACTTATTTGGAAACGTATGTTGGTGCTAACCTTGGTGTTCTGGGTGGGTCTTATTACTATATACTATGTAGTTAATGATGCTGCTATTTGGAATGAATATGGTTGGTGGCTGCTCCTTATGATAATAGGTACGTATTTCCTCTTTATGGACGTAAAGTTAATGTTGATGATAATGCGCCATGAAGAGAAAAAGAAATGGAAGCATTATAAATTAAAAAGCAACTAACTAAGCATTTTCTATATAATATTTGCTACCTTTGTATCAATCAATTTAGGCGATGAAAGAAAAAGGGAAAAAAATAGTTGAGGAAAAAAAACGATACGGCTAAAGAGGAATAAGTTTCTTATCAGCCTAAAAGGTCTTGTAATGGAGTCACTCGATTCATTACCCAAACAGAATTGGATGAAGAGTGCTTTACTTTGCAAGAGTCAAAAGCAATGATTTTAGAAAAAGTTCATCGTCATTTTCAACAATCATGAAGGTCTTTATAGATAAACGGGTTCATCACTGTATTGATGAATTCTATGACTATGCTTTATTGAACCATGAAGCTCTTGATGAGGTAACCATTATAAAGAAAGTGCAAAGATTGTATGATGCATTGGAAGCACTGGGAGTTTATGCTCGAATTTATCCTTTAGCTCGTTTGAAAAAAGAATGGACAGAAAATGAATACAGAGAATTTATTTGTGAGAATTCATGATGCTTGCCATAGTTTGCTTTATACTGAAGATTAAAATAAAACAATCAGTTACTTCTTAAAATAATCTTGAAACATTTTATTCTAATTCTTTTGTTGTGCCTGATTATGGGCACGGCAAAGGTTCATGCCCAGTTCACTGATGGTGCAACCGGACTTCTCCATATGCCCAATGCTGAGATGCAACGGGATGGCACTTTTATGGTAGGAGGCAATTTTCTCAGCAAACATAATTTGCCTAATCAGCGTTGGTGGGGGTATGATTCCTATAATTATTTTATTAATATCACTTTCCTTCAGCGTTTGGAGGTAGCATACATTTGTACTTTGGTGAAGGGGCAAAAAGAACTTAGCTTTTGGCCGGAACAAACTTGGGGAAAGTTTACGAATCAAGACCGACATTTTGCTGCCCGACTGCAAGTATTGAAGGAAGGGGAGTGGTGGAGGCATATGCCGAGTGTAGTGCTGGGAGTAAGTGATCCTACTACAGGTGGTGGAGGGGATTATACGAAACTGGCGGTTGATGGTTCCGGCAATGGTTACTTTAATCGTTGGTATATTGCTATGAGTAAACATTTGCTTACTAGGTATGGCGAAGTAGGGATGCACGTGGCTTATCTTTATAACGAACGCACGGATTATCCATTGAATGGTCCGGCCATCGGGGTGAATTTTCGTCCTGCATGCCATGATGCATTAAATTTTATTGTGGAATATGATGCAAAGACTATAAATATAGGAGCCACTTATTCCCTGTGGAATGACCGTTTTAATTTCTTGTTCGAACTTCAGCAATGTAAATACTTATCTGCCGGATTAGTGTATAAAGTAAATTTGCTGGGAAATTGAACTATAATAACTTTATGGTGATATATGCTGTCACCCCTTGATTTTCGTCTTATAAACTTCCCCTCTCGCCAGTATCTCCTTCACGAAATTATAAGTCTCCACTCCACGGAAGTAACCATTCTTGCAGACGGGGTCATTGAAGTATTCTTCGTTACTCTTTAATAGGATGTAGTCTTCTACATTATTATTCCATACATATTTGTTCTTTCCATATTTCTCGGCCAATGCCATAGCATCCAGCACATGGCCTATTCCTGCATTGTAAGCAGCCAATATAAATTTCACCCGTTCATTCGGATCTTGTATCCCGTTGAAGGAACGGGAAGTGGCGGCAATATATTTCACGGCGGCTTTTATACTTTCTTCCGGATTCTGCTCCATGCCGGCAGGAACACCCATTGCACGGGCCGTTCGCGGCATCAGTTGCATCAAGCCTTTAGCCCCTGCCCATGATACGGCAGTTGTATCAAAATTTGATTCCGTATAGGCAAGGGAAGCCAGCAGGCGCCAGTCCCAGTCTATTTCCTTGGCATATTTCTTGAATAAATGGTCAAAGTGAGAGATCTTTCCATCTTTTATGGAGAGGATAGAACCGTGCGGTGTCTGCTTACTGATTTCGAAATAACGCTTACTACTTGCCTGATAGGCGGGAGAAGTCATATTTTCCTGATGCCACTTGGTAGCTGCTTCGCCCAGCAGGGGAGAGGTTTTGCGCACTGCCCATGAAGCACGCTGATCAAAGCTGACAGCGAGGTCAATATTCAGGTTGGGATAATATGTCTTGTTCAGTTTGGCAAGATCGTTGTCGCAAATGGCATAATCTATGTCACCATTGGAAACCTGCATAATGAGCTCTTCGGTGGTGATACTGTCATTGGTCACTTCATGTATCAGGATACCTCCTCCCAATTCCTTGTCCAGATTGATCAGACGATCCAGATACTTTCCCGGTTTTACGTAAACTTCCTTGCCAATCAGTTCTGTCACATTTTTCAGTGGTTTGTCTTTTCTGCCGGTGCGTTGCACCAATACCTGATGTGTGATAATGTCTTCTCCGCAGAACTCCACACTATCCTTAAACTCTTTGGTAACAGGCAAGTTATAGGCTATCAAGTCACCTTCTCCATTCAGCAACTTGTGCACCATGTCATCGGTATTGCGTGCCACTTCCACTTTCAGCTTTACACCCAGGGAACGGGCAAACTGATCGGCTAGTTCGTACTGGAATCCCATGGGTTCCCCCCGGTAGTCGAAGTAGAAAGTGGAACTATTCAATGTCAGTACTACCAACACCCCACTATCCTTTATCTGTGGCAAATCATAATTTGTCACTTCGGAAGATTGTTGCTGATGGCGGCAGGCAATCATGCATACACAGGCGAGGAGCAGTAGCCAGACATTTCTCATTTACCCAGTATCTTTTCAATGTATAATTTAAGAATTTCGATAGCCTTCCGGTTATTGCCCCCGTTAGGGATGATGATGTCGGCATGTTGCTTGGTAGGCTCTATAAATTCATCGTGCATCGGCTTGAGGACGTTGCGGTATTTGTCTATCAGCATTTCCAGCGGATGTCCGCGTTCCACCATGTCACGGGTGATGACGCGTAGCAGACGCTCGTCGGGTTCGGCATCCACAAAGATTTTCAAATCCATCAGGTCGCGCAGTTCCTTATCATAAAGGCTCATGATGCCTTCCACGATGATGACTTCTTTCGGTTCCACGTGAATGGTTTCGGGCAAACGGGTGCACGTAATATAAGAATAGGTGGGCTGTTCTATCGCCAGACCTTTGCGCAGTTCTGCAATCTGTTGCTCAAAAAGCGGCCAGTCAAAAGCATCGGGATGGTCAAAGTTCGTCCGCTTGCGCACCTCCAGGGGCAGCGAGGACTGGTCATTGTAATACGAGTCTTGCGGAATGACCGCAACGGAACCTGCGGGCAGGCTCTTTATGATTTTTCTTACTACAGTGGTTTTTCCTGAACCTGTTCCTCCGGCTATACCAATAATTATCATAATATGGAATGTATTTTAAAACAAAACTGTTATTTTTGCATCGAGGATGTGTAAATCAGTGAATGGCTTTCTCTGTTTGCCACTTCCTCTATGTGAAATACAAATGTAGGATAATTAATTAAAATATCAAGTATGGTAAAGCACATTGTTTTGTTTAAACTGAAAGAAACTCTTTCACGGGAAGAAAAGTTGAAAGTAATGAACGACTTTAAGGCAGCTATCGAGGCACTGCCTGCAAAGATAGATTTCATTCGTAATATATTCGTGGGGCTGAATGTAAACCCTGACGAGAAGTGGGACATCTGCCTGGATAGCGAGTTTGACACGCTGGCGGATGTGAATGCGTATGTCACCCATCCGGATCATGTAGCGGCTGCCGGACTTCTGAAAGACGTGAAGGTCGATCGTGCTTGTGTAGATTATGAATTTTAATAGATAGCTTATGAAAAAGATAATCAATCCCTGGAAAGGGCTGGAGGGGTATAATTGCTTTGGCTGTGCACCCAATAATGAGGCCGGAGTGAAGATGGAATTTTATGAAGATGGCGACGAGGTAATCAGCATCTGGAAACCTCAGCCACAGTTTCAGGGATGGATTGATACTTTGCATGGAGGCATTCAGGCGGTGTTGCTGGATGAGATCTGTGCATGGGTAATCTTGCGTAAACTGCAAACTACGGGGGTAACTTCGAAGATGGAAACCAGATATATGAAGCCTATCAATACCAACGATTCGCATATCGTATTGAAAGCCTCCATCAAGGAAGTGAAGCGCAACATTGTGTTTGTAGAGGCAGCTATCTATAATAATAAGGAGGAAATCTGCACCAAGGCGCTTTGCACTTACTTTACTTTCTCGAAGGAGAAGTCAGAGAAAGAGATGCATTTCCACACCTGTGAGGTGGAGGCAGACGACCAGTTATCTTTAATTTGAAAGAAAAACTGAACTTTTTGCGATAATTATTTGTTGATTTCAAATATATAGTTTACTTTTGTCGCAAATGAAAAGAAAAACAATGGTTAGAACAACTACACATCATCATCATTTTCCTAACGAATAACGCGGTGGGCTGTGATGATATTGTAGTATAATGATATAGGGCTTGCCGAAAACGGTAAGCCCTTTTTTTATTGCCAATTAATAACTAAATAACAGATAGAAACCATGCTTAGAATTGCAGTACAGTCCAAAGGCTGTTTGTTTGAAGAAACGATGGCGTTATTACAGGAAGCGGATATTAAAATTTCCACTTCAAAAAGAATCTTGTTGGTACAATCTTCCAATTTCCCCATCGAAGTCCTTTTTCTGCGTGACGATGATATTCCCCAGTCGGCGGCCAGCGGGGTAGCCGATTTGGGTATTGTGGGTGAAAATGAGTTTGTAGAGAGAAACGAGGATGCGGAAGTGATTAAACGCCTGGGATTCAGCAAGTGCCGTCTGTCTCTGGCTATTCCTAAGGATGTGGATTATCCCGGACTGTCTTGGTTTGAAGGTAGGAAGATTGCTACTTCTTATCCGGGTATTCTGAAAGAGTTTATGGCGCAGAATGGTATCAATTCGGATATTCATGTCATTACCGGGTCGGTAGAGATTGCTCCGGGCATTAGTCTGGCAGACGCTATTTTTGATATTGTCAGTTCGGGTTCCACCTTGGTTAGCAATAGTTTGAAGGAAGTGGAAGTGGTGATGAAAAGCGAGGCGTTGCTGATTGGCAATAAGAATATGTCCGATGAAAAGAAGGAGATTCTGAATGAGCTTTTGTTCCGCATAGAAGCGGTAAAGGCGGCAGAAGATAAGAAATATGTGTTGATGAATGCACCGGCTAATCGCCTGAAAGAGATCATTGAAGTATTGCCGGGTATGAAAAGTCCCACGGTGATGCCTTTGGCGCAGGAGGGTTGGTGTTCGGTACATACGGTACTGGACCAGAAACGTTTTTGGGAAATTATCGGTAAGTTGAAAGCACTGGGGGCAGAAGGAATCTTGGTGTTACCCATTGAAAAAATGATATTATAGTATGAAGAAAATTATATATCCCGAAAGAAAAGATTGGGCGGAAATACTACTTCGTCCGGCACTGAACACGGAAACACTCCGCGATACGGTGAAGGAAGTATTGGATAGAGTGAAGTCGGAAGGAGATAAAGCGGTTATAGACTATGAAGAACGCTTTGATAAAGTAAAGCTGTCTTCGTTAGCAGTTACTGAGGCGGAAATAGCCGAAGCCGACAAGGAAGTGCCTATTGAGTTGAAGGCGGCTATTATGCTGGCACAGAGGAATATCCATACTTTCCATGCTGCACAGCGTTTTGAAGGCAAGAAGGTGGAAACCGTTCCGGGTGTTACCTGTTGGCAGAAAGCGGTGGCTATAGAGAAAGTCGGTCTGTATATTCCCGGCGGCACGGCTCCTTTATTTTCTACCGTATTGATGCTTGCCACTCCGGCACGGATTGCGGGTTGTAAGGAAATAGTTCTTTGCACTCCGCCCAATAAGGAAGGAAAGATTCATCCTGCCATTCTGTATGCGGCAAAGTTGGCTGGGGTGCATAAGATATTCAAGGCAGGTGGCGTGCAAGCCATTGGAGCTATGGCTTATGGAACGGAAAGTGTTCTTAAAGTCTATAAAATCTTTGGTCCCGGTAATCAATATGTGACGGCAGCCAAGCAGCAGGTTTCTTTGCGTGATGTGGCTATTGATATGCCCGCAGGACCTTCGGAAGTAGAAGTGCTTGCCGATGAAACAGCCAATCCGGTATTTGTTGCGGCAGATTTGCTTTCGCAGGCAGAGCACGGAGTAGACAGCCAGGCGATGCTGATCACCACTTCTGAAAAACTAATAAAGGAAGTGGAATATGAGGTACAACGCCAGCTTGCTTTGCTTCCCCGATGGGAGATAGCGGAAAAGTCCCTGGCAAACAGTAAATTGATTTTGGTGAAAGATATGGATGAGGCTATTGAAATAACCAATGAATATGCTCCTGAACATCTTATCATCGAGACAAAAGACTATATGCAGCAGGCGGAACGCATTGTTAATGCCGGGTCGGTATTCTTGGGATCATTGTCTCCCGAAAGTGCGGGCGATTATGCATCCGGCACTAATCATACATTGCCTACCAATGGGTATGCAAAGGCTTACAGTGGTGTCAGTCTGGATAGTTTTATCCGGAAGATTACTTTCCAAGAGACCACCCGCGAAGGTATTCAGACCATCGGTCCTGCCATTGAAGTGATGGCTGCCAATGAACAATTGGGGGCGCATAAGAATGCGGTAACTGTGAGATTAAAAACATTATAACCGATTTTATTGTCATTCTGAACAAAGTGAAGAATCTGATTACATCAACTTAATGTTTACAGATTCTTCGTTTTACTCAGAATGACAATGGTACCGTAAATTTAGAAATATGAAAGATTTAAAAGAATTGACGCGACCCAATATCTGGGCCTTAAAGCCCTATTCATCAGCGCGTGACGAATATAATGGAGCCGAAGCATCCGTGTTTTTGGATGCCAACGAGAATCCATACAACACCCCCAATAACCGATACCCCGACCCTATGCAACGGGAATTGAAGCACCTGATCGCCCCTATTAAAAAGGTGCATCCGGAAAACATCTTCTTGGGTAACGGTAGCGATGAGGCTATCGACTTGGTATATCGTGCATTCTGCCGTCCCGGTGTGGACAATGTAGTAGCCATAGATCCTACTTACGGCATGTATCAAGTCTGCGCCGATGTCAACGATGTGGAATATCGCAAGGTACTGCTGGATGAAGATTATCAGTTCAGTGCTGATAAATTGCTGGCTGCAACAGATGATAACACCAAACTTATTTTCCTCTGCTCACCCAATAACCCTACAGGCAATAACCTGAACCGTGGCGAGATGGAAAAACTGCTGAATACATTTCAGGGATTAGTCATTATTGATGAGGCTTACGCTGATTTCTCCTCAGCATCTTCTTTCTTGCCCGATTTGGACAAATATCCCAATCTGATTGTCTTCCAGACTTTCTCTAAAGCATGGGGATGTGCTGCCATCCGTTTAGGTATGGCTTTTGCTTCTACGGATATAATTTCTATTTTCAGTAAAATAAAGTACCCGTATAATGTGAACCTGTTGACACAGAAAGAGGCAATAGCCATGTTGCATCGTCACTATGAGGTAGACCGTTGGGTGAAATCATTGCTGGAGGAACGTAAACGCTTGATTGATGAATTTGTACAACTTTCTTGTTGCGAGAGAACTTATCCCACGGATGCCAATTTCTTTTTGGCAAAGGTGACGGATGCCAAGGAAATATATAATTATTTGGTAGGCAAGGGTATCATTGTGCGCAATCGTACCAATATCTCGTTGTGTCGTGACTGTCTGCGTATCACTATCGGCACACGTCCGGAAAATGATGCCTTGTTGGAAGCGTTAAGAGCTTACTGCTAGTTTGTCATTCTGAACGAAGTGAAGAATCTGAAAACAATTAAGCATGAAGAAAAAAGTATTATTTATAGATCGTGACGGCACATTAGTCATCGAACCGCCCATTGATTATCAACTGGACTCTTTCCAAAAGCTGGAATTTTATCCTAAAGTATTTCGCAACCTGGGTTTTATCCGTAGCAAACTCGATTTTGAATTTGTAATGGTCACCAATCAGGACGGCTTGGGAACTTCTTCTTTTCCCGAAGATACTTTCTGGCCGGTACACAACCTGATGTTGAAAACACTGGAAGGAGAGGGGATTACTTTTGATGACATCCTGATAGACCGTAGTTTTCCGGAAGATAATGCCCCAACCCGCAAGCCTCGTACCGGCATGATGGGCAAATACCTCACAGACGATTACGACTTGGCAAACAGTTTCGTGATAGGTGACCGCGCCACCGATGTGGAGCTGGCAAAGAATATGGGTTGCAAAGCCATCCTGTTGCAAGAAAATACCGAGAGCCTGAAAGAAAAGAATTTGGAATCTTATTGCGTACTGGCAACCACCGATTGGGATAAAATAGCCGAATTTCTTTTTGCCGGAGAGCGCACGGCAGAAGTGCGTCGCACTACCAAGGAAACAGATATTTATGTCAGCTTGAACTTGGATGGCAGTGGCAAATGCGACATTTCCACAGGGCTTGGTTTCTTTGACCATATGCTGGAGCAGATAGGCAAACATGGAGGAATAGATCTTACCATTAAAGTAAAAGGCGACCTTGAAGTGGATGAACACCATACCATAGAAGATACTGCCATCGCCTTAGGTGAATGTATTTATCAGGCATTGGGCAATAAGCGCGGCATAGAGCGTTATGGCTATTGCCTGCCGATGGATGATTGTTTGTGTCAGGTGGCTTTGGATTTTGGAGGCCGTGCCTGGCTGGTGTGGGATGCTGAGTTCCATCGTGAGAAGATAGGGGAGATGCCTACCGAGATGTTCCTTCATTTCTTTAAATCATTAAGTGATGCTGCCCGCATGAATCTGAATATTAAGGCAGAAGGACAGAATGAGCATCACAAGATAGAAGGAATATTCAAAGCATTGTCTCGTGCCATGAAGATGGCTATTCGGAGGGATATTTATCATTACGAGGTTCCTTCCAGCAAAGGTTGCATATAAAAAGAGGAAACCGGAGTAAGTATAAAAAAGTAACGGTGTATCAAAACTAAAATCGTCTATCATTTTGCTGTAGGGGCAGATTGATAGTTACTTTGGAGTTTTGATACACCGCTATTACTTAGTATAGTTTAATTGTAAACCACATCATAGAGTTTGAACTTCTCGATAGAACCATCAAACATTTCATTCAGCGTATAGATATAAGTAGGATATTCATCCTTATCATATTCCAACTCATAACTAATGGTTACTTCATCTGCCCTTGCAAATGGGCCACCTCCACCGGGAACTGTATAACCGACTACATTATTAGTATAACCTACCATATAGTTGAATACATCTGTATAAGTGATTGTCCAGAACCAAGCAGGCAAAATATGTGGAAGGAACGTATGTTTTGAATCATACTGGAACCGCATATAGGAATCATTAATCTCATCTCCATTCATCAGGTTCTGCACTGTATATCCCGACATATTTCCTTGAGCATCATACGTATATGCATAAACATCTTTGTAATAATCCGTATATCCTCCAATGACTTCCCAAGTATCTTCATCGAAGATAGGATTGGACTGTTCCCATTCCTCTGTTCTTCCTGTCATTACACCATCATTATTCAATGTCAACGTCATATTTCGTATAGAGCCATCATCGCTCTTTACCAACACTGTATTTCCTTTATATTCAAAGGTGTATGTCTTCACTACCAGCTCTCCCATCTGAGTCTTTACCAATGAAGAAATCCGGTCGCCATCATAAGTAAAGGTATAGCAGTTGCCTTCACTTGTTCCGAATTGATCAGAAACAGAGTACTCCTTAATTTCCATTAGTTCGCCTCTCTCATATTTAAAATCCATATAGCTTGAATTTACTCCCCATTCATTATTATTCACGGGACCGACAAGTCTGCTTGGAAATTTTTCATCTTTGAGGTAGATAGTGCCCAATGAGCAAACCAAATCTCCTTCCACTTGCAGCAATTCATATTCGCTATTTCCGCCGGCAAGGGGAGCCAGGAACTTGATAGAGCCGGCATTGCAATCTACAATTTCAAGTGAGATGCCCTTATCCGGATCAATATTCGATTCTGCCGGTCTGAGATAGAGTTCGGTTGAGGCAGAGAAACCATCACCGGTAACCACAATTTCATTTCCCCAGGTAGCCGGCTTATCAGCCGTTCCCCAGTCACTGATTGTAACTTCCTTAGGAATATAGCTTCCTGTAGTGATGGAATCATCATCGTCACTACAAGAGAAGCATAAACCGACAGTCAGCATCAGCATGGTAATCTTAAAATACTTTTTCATATTCATGTGTATTCCTTTTTATTAATAAGTAAAAAATCAAATAAGGGTGGTCTTAGTCGTTTACATTCAGATACCAGAATTGATAAACTGATCCCTGTACTACCATATTTGTACCAAACAATGTTCTCAAATCATCAGAGAACTGGTTGATCACCGTATTGTTTGAAGTTAAAGTCACCCCATATTTCTCTCTGAAATAATCTTGGCTTCTTGTTACGGTATTGGTATGTATATTATACACATAACCCGCAATAAAAGCTGTAGAGGGAGCTGAGAACGTCAAAATTCCATCATTACTGATCGTAATTCCTGAGGCATCTTCATATCCGTCCGGCAAGTCCTTTACACAGACTAATTTGTTCTTTTCTATATCAAAGTAAGCCGGATAATATATACCCTTCTCAGCTTTGTTGGCAACTGTGATTTCTAAGAAGGTAGTTGCCAGCAGTTTGCCATCTGCACTGATTGAAGTATTGTCTGCATAGAAAATAGGCCTGTCTGCCACTTGATAAGTTTCTTCATATCCGGTGGTATTGGTCGTAATAGTATGTTTTCTAATCATATCTTCGCCTACAAAATGCACCTTGCCATCTTCTTTCCAATACAAAGCTGTTTGGTCATCTCCGATGGCTCCATAAATGATAGAACCATCTGCAGAGCATCCTCTGGCATATGCACCTACATCCAGAAGTGCGCCGAGCAGTGTTTTTTCAGGCATTTCAAGAAGTTGAGGCTCGCCGTTTGTCCATTTCGTCGGGTAATTCCGATTATCATCTTTCTTATGAACAAAGCCTACAAAAACTTTACCGTCTGAAGAAACCGCCTCCACTTTGGGTTGATCATATCCCACAGGCAGCTTAATATCTGCCAACTCGTCCAGTTCATTATAATACTTAGAGGTAAAAATAGCTTCTTCCGACAAAATGAGAAGTCCTTCATCCGAAACAGCAGTAGCTACATAATTTTTGGAAAGTTTGGGCTTATCCATTTTCGCTCCTGTAAACGTGTTGATAATAAAAGGAGTGTACTCGTAATTATTGCCTACTATGGTAGTTGCGACTCCGGCTACATATTTCCCTCCGGGAGACATTACGGTCCTTACTGAATTTAGATCAAGCAGGGTATAAGTGATATTTGTGCCCAACTGGCTTACTTCTACCACCTCCATGGCTTGTCCGGCTCTGAAAATAACCTTGCTAGAGCGTACCGAACCACTTTGGGTAGGCATAGCTCCCAGCGTGATGGATTGTCCCGTCTTCTCTTTTTCAATTACCCAATCTTCCGTGTACGTCACACTCCAGTTCTGGCTGGCATCTACATTAATCTGAAGTTCTTCCTTGCCATTGGAACTGAAAGTAAACGAATTGGCAGACAGATTGATGTAGTCAGCTTTTTCATCCTTGCAACTGCTTCCCATTACCAATAATAACATGATAAGGAAAGCCGCACCTAAACGATTTATATTTAAACTATTTTTCATATATCATTTCTCTTTTTTTATTAGTCTTTCTTTTCCAGTGTGGTGTACATCATCTGTCCTACCTCTCCCCAGCCGTCGCCCGGTCCGTTGTAATTCATCGGAAGATAAAAGACATAACAACGCTTTCCCGGTTCGGCACTGCGTTCCGGCATTGTAAAGGAAGAAACATTGTGGCAATAATTCCAGTATCCGTTCATATAGAGGAAATCTCTGATATAATTGTCATAATAATCTGATGATTGCAAAAGCTTTTCATACCATTCGGCATCAAATGTTTGCATCAGTACGCCCATGGTGTACTCATTGGGGGTAAACTCATAGAATGCTCCGGTTTCGGTGATGTTGCTAATCTTGAGTTCCACTTTTGCCATTCCCATCTTTTCCTGATAGGGGGGAGTTGAGAAGCTGAACTTCTGTATGCCATATACTTCGCCGTCCTTTTTATAAAGCAGTGCGTATGCTTCCAGGGGATAGCCGAATGGATTGGAAATCTCGGTAGTCAGCATGGTAGGAGTGGTGTAAGTCACGTTCAGAGGATCGCCTACACTTTTATAGGTCATTCCGGTATTCAGTTCTGTCCACCGTTCCATCATCTTCACCATATCGCCACGCCAGTTCAATTCTTCTTCTATCATATTCTTATATTCATCTTTCAGAGAGAAGAATACGAGGCATTTCCCACAATAAGCATTAGGAGTAAGTGTATAATTTCCTGAATACATATCCATGTAGTTGATCTTGAGGTCGGCAGCAGGTATGTTGCCCGAAGCATCAGTAGTGAAAGCATATTCCTGAGTTTCGGATGCTATGCCGGAGAGACGGTCGAAGCCGCGTGTATAGAATACATACTTCGTATTGGCATCCAAGTCAAAATAATTGGCCGTGTATTCAGATATGTTTTCTTTAGTCTCATATCCTTCTATTACTCCGGCTTCAAAGATTTTCTTGTCACCTGGTTTGCCTAATGCAAAGGCGAAACGGAAATAATCACTGGTTGCTTTCAGCGTAAAGGCAGCAGAGTGGTCGGTAACATATTGCTTGGTCACCGGAAACTCTTCAATCGTATTTCTAGTCTTTGCTTTTATGGAAGCGATAGGACCTGTGGCCCCTTCCTGATTGTAGGCGCAAGCAAAGACTGTATAGACTTCATTTTCGCTCAATCCTTGGAAAACAATGGTTTGTTTGCCATTTCCTTCACACTCTTTTATGCCGGGAAGCTGCCCTTGGATAAATGCCTGCCTGTCGGTTTCATCGCCGATGGCATATTTAAATCCGGCAGTGCTTTCGCTGGGAGTAAAGACGATAGTCAGTTCATTACTGTCGGTCGTTATAATTCTTTCCATAGTAACGGAAGGAGCTATGATCGGTTCCTCGTCATCGCCGTCGTAAGCGGTCACGAATGAACCGATTGCAACCATTAACAAGGCAATATAGGGATAAAATAAAAATTTATTTTTCATTTTACGAATGAATTTAAATTAAACATTTGCATTACGGTCAGAACTTGACACCCACAGTGAGATACCACACATCTTTCATGATACTGGTGTTCTCTGTGAGCAGGTAGGCAAAATCTACCGTTACAGGTCCCACATAAACGCCGCAACCTACAGAACCGTAGTTCCCGGTAGATTTATTCTCACTGGTCAGATAATATCCGCCGCGCACGGCTACCATTTTGCGGAACATATATTCCGCTCCGGCTCCTCCCGAAAAGAAGCAGTAATCGCCCGGCATAAAATTATATTTGCCTTCCACAGATCCCGTTATCTGATGATCCGCAGCAGGTGAGTAGCGGTAAGCTCCACCCAGATTGACACTGGCGGGCATACGATATTTTTCTACACCATAATCTATCAGTTTGCCCAGGTTGTTCACCGTAAGGGCAGCGCTGTAAGCATCTTTGCGAAAATACATGCCCAGATCCATCGCCAAAGTCTTTCCTGTCTTAAAGCCGGGAACTTCGTTGAGTTTGGAATATACATACCGCAAATTGGCAGAAAGTCCCAATACATCATTCACCTTCTGCGCATATCCCAGGTCGATAAGCAAATCGTAGGGCTGAACCGAAGTATAAGCCGTACCATCACTACCACCTACCATATTGTAAACCTTATCGGGAGCAAAATACCTGACCCCCGCAGTAAAGGCATGCCTTTCATTCAAACGATAATAACCTCCCACCGTGTGCAGGTTAGCATCATTAAAAAGAGACACATAACTATAAGAAGCCGCCACCTTTGACTCCGAAAAAGAAATAGCCGCCGTATTGCGATAAAGAGAGAGTGCATTGGCATCCGTCGCTATCCCAGCTCCTCCCATTCCTGCTGAACGTGCATCTGTCTGAAATCCGATGGAAGCCGGGTCTTGCGCCTGGGCTGCCAGGCTGCAAAACAGGCACAACGGAGCTATAATATGTTTCAATCTAATCATAATTTTGTAATATTTCTAGTGATTTCTTGTTGCTTATGTTTAATCGTGATCTGATAATTACCCGGTTTCAGGTTGCTCAAATCGACTTGTGCCGCAGCGTCCGGAGAAATGGCTACCGGTTGCTCATATACCTTGGCACCACTCAGGCTGCGCAGAGTTACCTGTATTTCGCCCTGTACATAGCGTCCCATGCGGATATTCAGAATACCATCTTTCTTTACAGGAAGCGGATAAAGGTCTGCCTCACTGTTTTCGTCGCGGCTGGTGATGCTGAATGAGATTCCCGTATGCATATTATAAGGATCATGAGCAGTAACCGTTACTTTTGCCACTCCCACGCCTTCTGCCTGTATGGTAAACACGCCGTTGATTTCTTTGGCGGAAACCACCTGCGGATCACTTGAAGAAACCTCATATGTAATCGGGTCATTATCTTTTTCTACAAAGTAATTATCCAGTTTGTATTCTTTCGTTTCACCTACATAATGGAACAGAACATCCTGGAAATTCTGAAGCAGTACGGGAGCATTATTAATAATAGAGTAAGAAAGGCTGATCTCATTAACGTTTTCCGGATTCACTACATCCCATACCTTCAAAATTGCTTCAAAAGTACTGCCCGGAGTTTCAGCTGATGCATTAAATTTTAATGCCAGTTTGCCATCTGCCCGTTTAACTATAGAAGCAACCTTACTTCCCTTTTCAAATGAATATTCCCATGCATCACCCTCTATGTCGTACACATTGAGAACCACTTCTTTCTGTTCATCCTTTCTTAATGAAACCGCATCCGGCATGCCCTCTACCACAGGCGCTCTATTAGCTATGGGCTTTCCTTGAATGGTAGAAGAAAGAGAATAATGACCATCTTCGTCAAAAGCAGCAATAGAAATAGAATAGGTCTTGCCCATTTCCAAATCTCCGGCTTCATAACTCAATGTTTCGCCTACCGCTTTGCTACCTGTCAATACTTCGGCCGTAGGAGCCATCAACCGGCTGAAATCCAGTCCATATTGGTCTTCTTCGCTGATATATATTTTATATCCGTAGGCTTTTCCCAGCGCAGCATCCGCATCTGCCGTAATCTGCCATGAAATCTTTACTTTATCCGAAAACCATACCGGGTGCATATCACCTACGCGATCCGGTGCCAGTTCGCCATAATCTGCCAATACCTTGTAAGCATTTACATAACCTTTTCCCATAGGATGGGAAGCCGGATTGTACCAGCCGATCATATCGTTGGTAGAGTTCAGCAATTTGGCTTTGAGTTCTTCATTGGTAAATGGTTTGATATTCCCGTTCTCATCCACTCCATATTTGGAAACGACCAGTGCGGCAATTCCCGATACGTGCGGACAAGCCATGGAAGTTCCCTCCATGAATCCGTATTGCCCTAGCAGGAACGTACTGAATATCTGTGAACCTTGCGCATAGTCACCATCTCCACCGGGAGCAGAAACTTCCACCCAATCACCATAATTAGAATAAACGGCTTTCTTATAATCGGGTCCGAATGAAGACACCGAGAAAACTCTTTCATAAGAAGATGGCATGGCATGTGCATTTACATTATCATTACCGGCGGCAAAGATTACGATACCCCCTTTCATCGGGCCTACCTGTTCGCCGTTCTCATCCATTCCGGCATTGTCAATGAAATAGTCGATAGCCTCTTTGTCGGCTTCCATCAGTTCCATTTCAGTACCCGTCCATGTGTACAACCAACTGTTCTGGGCAATAACCGCACCATTTTCGGCTGCATACAGGAAAGCGTTGCCTCGGTTATCATCCGCACCTGTTTCCGCACCTTCTTCGTCGTAAGCAAAGATTTGGCAGTTCATCAACCGGATACCCGAATCGGGATTACCGTTTCCACCGGCTACGCCTGCGCCGCCTGCACCGTTGTTATTGACGGCGGCTACGGTTCCTGCCACGTGCGTGCCATGTTCGTGTCCTGTTACTTTTCCCTGGTTGGCATTTCCATATTTGCCTATCAGTTGCCAATCGTTATCATTGGGGAATACGAAGTTGTATCCATGAACGTCATCTGTATAGTTGTTACCATCATCGTCATAATTGTTGCCTGCTATTTCCTTGGTATTTGTCCACAGATTGGCAACCAAGTCGGGGTGGGTAGGCTCTATACCACCGTCAATAATAGCCACGATCACTTGCGGCTTACCCGTTTCAATTTGCCATGCCTTCAGCAAATTAATATCGGCAGCAGGTAAAGAGTTGCGCACTTTTCCTTCATTATGATAATGCCACTGATATTTCAGGAAAGGATCATTGAAGGGCATAACGGTTTTTGGCAAAGTGGAATTTGCTTTATTCTGTTTCTCCACTATTTCCCTAACAGCCACTTGTGACAGGGGAGTGGCGCTGCCCGTCTTGATGCGTTGCGCTTTCATGATAGGTTCCACCACCGTTGCGTCCGGAAGGTTGAGCGCTGTACTGAATGCACGCGACATGGGCTGCGTGTTATCAAAATAAATGTCATACCACAGGTGAAGTCCCGCTTTGCGTCTTCTAGCTTCAAATTTTCCTCCGTTTCCAAAAGTCTTTTTGATCTTTGTGATATGAATGGAACTGCTCAGTGCGTCCAGAGATGCCACGCCGGTCAATACTTCTCCACTGCGGCCGGTAGTGATGTTAAGTTTCGCTTCCGCTTCCTCGGTCAGTTTCACGCGAATCACTCCGGACTTCACATATTCCTCGGTCAAAGGAACATTAATCGTTCCCTGCGGTTTGTCCGCACGGATGGGTTCCTGTTCATCCGAGCAACTTGACAGGATGAGCAGAGATGATATAATGATAAAAAATAAGTTCTTTCTCATTTCATTTGATGCATTTGGTTAATCTTCCTTCGTTATCGTTGTTTTCGCTTGGAACAAGTCAGACGGATACCAGGCTACCTGCCCGTTTTCATACGAAACCAATCCGAAACCATCGTTCATGGTAAACATGATTTTGCGTCCTTCGGCATCGGGCAGGATCTCGAATATACCTTTTATGCTGGGTTTCACTCCATCCTTTTCGTAGCTCAGCTTTCCGGTCTTTTCGTCCATGAGCGACCAAGACAGATATACATTTTCTCCATTGTACACTCCGGCTACCTGGAAAGGTTCAATTTCTATGGTGTATAGACGATCAGGAACTAAAGTAACGAATTTTACGGGAATGGAAGCGCCCAGTCCGAAGTCGAACACTACGTTTTCCAAATCGTCACCCGAAGCATTTACAATTACCCTTCCGGTAGACATATATCCTTCCAGCGGATTGATTCCACGGATGGTATAAGTACCTTCTATGAAATTATTTTCAATGATATGAATGGTGAAGTCCTTATTCGCTCCTACAGAAGCGCCTTCCACTTCGCTTATTTCAAAAGTAATATACCGATCCATCTCCATCTCATCATTGGCTACGCGCAGACCCACTTCCAGATTCACTTGATCGGTACCGGCAGGAATGCGGTAGGTATCGGTGGTAAGGATAATGTCCCTGTCCATTTTCAGTTTGCCGTGGCTGTCTTTCAGTGCCACGCGCACGGAGATATCGCCGTTACGCTTCTCGGTGCCCGATACGGTGATGGGCACGGTTACAAAAGTCACATCCTCCTTCACCGTGGTAGAAGATTCCTGAAACGATACCGCCGCCTGGGTTGCATTCTGCGGAATATCGTCGCTATCGTCACACGCTGCCATGCATAAGGGCAGGGAGGCTATCAACATTAAATTTCTAATATATTTCATAACTTATCAATGTTACTGTTTTTATATTTCTATTACATCTTTGGCAGAAATCATCGCGCCAGCTTCCCCCTTATGAAGGGGGCAAGGGGGATGTTCTCTTTCGCCTTCTTTTTCTCCTATTATTTCCTCATTATATATAATAAGGAGAACATCCCCCTTAAATCCCCCTTCAAAAGGGGGAGCCGTGCGGATGGAAAGGCTTTCGATCAAATTGTGCAAGAACTCATTTCAATTAATACCCTGGATTCTGTTGTGACTTTATCTGAGGATTCGTGTCAATCTCCCCTTGCGGAATAGGCCATACAAAACGATAATCATCCGCTTCATATTTCAATAAATGAACGTTTCCTATCTTGTTGATGACAAGTCCTGTCTTTTGCCCTTTAGAGCGTTGGAATCCCTTATGTTTCCGCTTCAAGTCATTCATGCGGAAACCTTCGCCCAGCAATTCGCGGCGTCTTTCCGTCTGAATTTCTTCCGCCAACCTTGCTCCGGCATATTGCTTGGTGGTGTATCCGGCAATTCTGCTCTTTCTCAGGTTATTGAGATATAGATTAGCCTTTGATACCTGTGCCAACTCGGCCGCCGATTCGGCTGCAATCAAATATTGCTCTGCCAATCGGAAAGGTTTTGCCATATTGGTAAATGTATTGATGTTGTAATACAAATACGGGTTACCCGGATACTTGCTGAAAGCAGCAACCGTTTCCGTTCCCAAAGTAACCTTGATGGGACGGTCTGCCAGATAAGATTTCATACGAATATCTTCTTTCTCGAACAAACTCGCCACATCCTGCGTAGGGATAAAGCTGATTTGGTCTCCTGTATTGGCAAGGAACATAGATCCGTTGGAACTTCCGGTATAATCGCGCGCCATGGTTACCAACCAAAAGGCTTCACCCGTACCCCAGTCGTCGCGCCAGAAAGAATATAGATCCGTAGCATTGTTGGTCAGTGCGTAGCCGGACGAATTAATCAGCGATTCCGATTTTTTCAGAGCTGTTTCATAATCTCCCATTGTCAGCGCCACACGTGCCTGAAGGGCCTTGATTACATCCGATGTAATCCACGGGCTCATGGCATAAGGCATTTCTTCCGGATTCTTTTCTTCATAACCCGCCATGTCTTCCAAGGCTTGTTCCAGGTCATCCCAAATGAGCTGATAAGTCGCTTCCAAGATAGAACGACCCGGATATTGCGTATTGTCACTGGTAGGATCATACTTCGTAACCAGTGGCATTCCGGTGTATTCCATCGCTGCCGTCTCCGGGCTGTATGCCGCACAAAACCGCTGTGCCAGATCAAAATAACAGAAAGCACGCATGAATAATGCCTCGGCATTATAGCGTTTCACTTCACTTATTTCCGTGGCGGTCAACTTGGTGGTAGCCTGCATCACTTCCATCTTTTGGAAGAAATAATTTGCCTGACTGATGCCTGCATAGTCACCTGCCCAGATCGTTTCTATCAATTCTGTGCCCGGAGTGATATTTCCGGTATAAAGCATATTCAGTGCGCCCGTATATTCGGATACGCCGTGGAAATCATCCATCTGTATGTCACTGTATATCACAAATGCACCGGTGGTCAGTTCGCGAAAACTGGTATATAGCCCGATGCGGTAATTGCGGCAATCTTGCAGGGTAAAGTCAATATCTCCACCCAAAGAGCCTTGTGGCATCTTATCCATGTCGCAAGCCGTACAAAATACGACCGAAAGAAGGACAAGAAACAGACTGTTTATTTTAATTCTTTTCATAATTATATTCTGAGTTGTTTAGAAAGATACTTCCACGCCAATGGAGTACTGGCGCGTATTGGGATAATTGAACTTCGTGGCATTTGCCTCCGGTTCGGGGTCATATCCTTTGAACTTGGTAAAGGTGAGCAGGTTTCTGCCTACAAAGAACAGGTTGCAACTATCAAATACCTTGCTTCTCTTGATGAGCTTCTGAGGAAGCGCATAGGAGAGTGACAAGGAGCGAAGACGCAGATAAGAAGCATTTTCTACATACGAATCGTCCAGATAAACCTTTTCGCCGGCTGCCGGAATGTCGGTTATTTGCCCCGGAGTAGTCCACATATCCAGCATACGGCGCGTTTGATTATATCTCAAGCCCATTTCGCTGGGATTCTCCAACAGGTAGCGATCATAGTTGATCATGTATTTATCCAGTGCAAAAGAGAAATCGACACTTGCCGTCAAGCCTTTCCATGTGGCAGTTGTTCCGAAACCTCCTGTCCACGGAGCAAATAATTGCTTATCCAGGAACACGGCGTTACTTTCATTGTAAGTTTTCGTCAGGTTTCCGTTTTTGTCATACCACATTATCTTACCGTCGCGCGGATCCACTCCGGCACGCTTTACCCAGTAAAGTTCACCGCTGGATTTTCCCACTTGCAGTTTGGCTCCCGTATCGGGAATCACATATTCGCTCAGTCCATTAAACAATTCCGTAATTTCATTCTTATTGTAGTTCAGCGCCACTTTGAAAGTCCAGAACAGCTTGTTATTGTTAATCAGATCCACATTCAGGTTCAGGTCAAAGCCCTTGTTCACCATTCCGCCGATGTTGCCTATGTTACTGCCGAATCCGGTGGTGTAAGAGTAGGGGATGGCCATCAACATATCCGATGTCTTTTTGTGGTAATAATCCACGCTACCATACACACGGTTGAACAAACGGAAATCAAGACCGATGTTGGCAGACTTCACTGTTTCCCAAGTGAGGTCGGGATTACCCGGCTGCATAACCACCGTACCGCTTTGATCTTCGTAAACCACTCCGCTGCTCACCAGCAGGCTTTGATAAGCATAATCGCCAATGGTTGAGTTACCCGTAGAACCATAGCTCAGTCTCAGTCCCAATTCATTGATCCATTGCGCATTGCTCAGGAAATTTTCAGCTTTCAAGTTCCATTTCGCTCCCAGTGAGTAGAACTCTGCCCAACGATGCTTGGGCGTGAAGCGAGAACTGCCGTCCAAACGATAAGATGCTTCAAAATAGTATTTATCTTTGAAAGCATAGTCTCCGCGGAAGAAGTATGAGTTGAAAACCGACTCAATGATGGCATCCGTAGGCGGAAGATACTCCGTTCCGTTAGAAAGCATCACCAGTCTGCCATCCGTTATTCCATCTACCACTACATCAAAACTTTTATCCTTACTCATAATACCTTCCTGACCCAGCAAGAGTGTAACGGCATGTTTATTTTCAATATTGAATTTATACTCGGCAGTGTTTGTGAAGGTGAAGCGATAGAAACGCTGGAAACTCTCACGCGCCTGTCCTTTTCCGTCATTAATCTGCACCACATCGCCCATCGGAGTAGTGAAACTGTTGATGGGAGGGATATTGGAGGTATAAGTATAGTCGAATGCCTCAAGGGATTGCACGGCTCTTAGGATTAGTCCTTTCACCGGCTTCAGTTCCTCAAACAAGCTGAGGTTTCCCGATACATTGCGGCGATCCCTGTCGCGATAGCTTTCCATGTAAAGCGGATTCAGCATTTGTGACTCGTGCAGGTAATCGGCACGGTCTCCGAAGGTAGCGATGCCGTCCTCATCCACCGAATAATAACGTGGCGCATCATCGGGACGAGCCAATCGGGCGAAGGCTGCCGGATTGGCAAGGCTTACGTCCGATGATACATCGGGATTGGCATTGTATTTTTGATAAGAAAGATTGGAGTTCAATCCCACTTTCAGCCAGTCGTTGGCATTGATTTCCAGATTGCTGCGCAGAGATGTGCGCTGCATCTCGGAAGTGGGAGCGATACCCTCCGTGTTGTTGTGACTCAATGAAAGATAGTAGTTGTTATTGTTTCCTCCTCCGCTTACGGACATATCTACATTATAAGTGGGCGCATTATTCTGATAAACTTCCTTTGCCCAGTCCGTATTGATCCGGTTTTTCTGAACGATCTCTTTATGCTTCATCCACGCATTGTCCGTTGCCAATTTGGGGTCGAGCATTTCGCGGAATTGCATATATTCCTCCGCATTCATCATCTTCATTCCGTTGTCTATCAAGTTTGAAACACCATATTGGGCTTTTAGGGTGACTTGTGCCTTTTCTCCCATACGACCCTTCTTGGTAGTAATTACGATGACTCCGTTTGCCGCACGCGAACCATAGATAGAGGTTGCCGAGGCATCTTTCAGCACGGTGATATTGGCAATGTCACTGGGATTCATGTTGGTGAAAACCACTTCGGACACAGGCGAACCATCCAGT